>Ga0316228_1000040_pt1 | contig 179435 bp, 152 predicted proteins | sample TBH18021metaG_FD_206005 | JGI IMG/M metagenome (GOLD analysis project Ga0316228, IMG submission 206005) | Freshwater microbial communities from Trout Bog Lake, Wisconsin, USA - TBH18021 | ecosystem: Environmental > Aquatic > Freshwater > Lake > Hypolimnion/Profundal zone | place: USA... | reverse complement strand
TCGTTGCCGGCGCCGCCGATCTCGGTGAGCCGGTGGATCGCCGCCCGGGTCACGGCCTGGCGCAGCTTGGTGCCGGGATTGATGAAGGACGCGCCCGGCATGTGCAGGCCCATCATGTCCATCATCATCTGGTTCGAGTTGGCGGTGCCGTAGAACGTGCAGGTGCCGGCCGAGTGGTAGGAGGCGGACTCGGATTCGAGCAGCTCCGCCCGGCCGATCTTGCCCTCGGCGTAGAGCTGGCGGATCCGCTGCTTCTCCTTGTTGGCGAGCCCCGAGGGCATCGGTCCGGCCGGGATCAGGATCGTCGGCAGGTGGCCGAAGCGGAGCGCGCCGATCAGCAGGCCCGGCACGATCTTGTCGCAGATGCCGAGCAAAGCCGCCCCGTCGAACATGCCGTGGCTTAAGCCGACCGCGGTGGAGAGGGCGATCGTGTCGCGGGAGAACAGCGACAGCTCCATGCCGCTCTGGCCCTGCGTGACGCCATCGCACATGGCCGGCGTCCCGCCCGCGACCTGCGCGGTGGCGCCGCGCTCCCGGGCGAACAGCTTGATCTGCTCCGGATAGCGCCCGTAGGGCTGATGGGCCGAGAGCATGTCGTTGTAGGCGGTGACGATGCCGATGTTCATCGTGGTCCGCTCGTCGCGGATCGCCGCCTTGTCCTCGCCGGCGGCCGCGAAGCCGTGGGCGAGGTTGCCGCAGGCGAGCTTACCGCGCCGGACCCCCGCCTCACGCTCGCGGGCGATCAGATCGAGATAGGCACGCCGGGTCTCGCGGGAGCGCGAAACGACGCGCTCGGTGACCGCCGCGACCTCGGGATGAAGCTCGGTCATGCTGATTCCTCCAGGCTCGGTGCCGACGGGCGGGACTGGAGCCGCGAGTCGGCTCGGCGCCAGGGCATGTCGGTTGCCGGTACTTAAGCTGTGTGCTGCGGGATGTAACCCGGTCGGTGCGCGTGCTCCCTCCCCCCCCCTCTGCGGGGGAGGGTGGCCCGCGAAGCGGGTCGGAAGAGGGGAGCGACGGTGCAGAACGAAGCTCTGCCCCTCATGAAAGTCGCGCCTTTTCCGGAAGCCGGGGTCCCCTCTCCCGACTCCTGCTGACGCAGGCGCCACCCTCACCCGCAGAGGGGGGAGGGAGACCCGCGGAGCCTCCACCGAGTCAGCGGAGGCCCATCGCCTTGTATCCTCTCAATACTCCCAGAAGATCCGCTGCAGCTCCTTGGTGTCGTTCGTCTTGGTGAGCGCCACCGCAGCTAAGATCTTGGCCTTGGCGGGGTTCAGATCATGCGCCACCACCCAATCGTATGTATCGTCCGGCTGCTCGGCGTTGCGCAGCACGAGCCCGTCCGGCACCCGCGAGGAGCGGATCACGATCGTGCCCTTGGAGCGGATGTCCTTGAGCTTGTCGACGAGATAGCCCGCCACCGAGCCGTTGCCGGTGCCGGCGTTGACGATCGCCTTCGCGCCCGCTTGGACTTCCGCGTCGTAGACGCCCGGGATCATGTTGCCCGAGCCGTAGACGATGCCGACCAGCGGCAGGCTGTCGATTGTGTCGATGTCGAACTCGGAACTCGTGTTGTGCCGCTTCGCCAGGGAGCGGAAGAAGTAGGTCTTGCCCTCGATCACCATGCCGAGGGGGCCCCACTGGCTGTAGAAGGCGCTCGGCACGACGTTGGTGCGCTTGTTGACGTCGCGGCCGCACTGAATCGTGTCGTTCATCGTCACGGTGACGCCCTTGCCGATCGCCTCCTTGCTGCCCGCCACCGTCACGGCGTCGAGCAGGTTGAGGGCGCCGTCGGCCGAGATCGCGGTGCCCGGCCGCATCGAGCCCACCACCACGATCGGCTTGTCGCTCTTCACCACGAGGTCGAGGAAGAAGGCGGTCTCCTCCAGGGTGTCGGTGCCGTGGGTGACGACCACACCGTCGACGTCGTCCTGCTTGAGGAGTTGCGAGACGCGCTTGCCCAACTGGACGAGCTGGGCGTCGGTGAAGCTCTCGGAGGCGATCTGGAAGACCTGCTCGCCGCGCACGTTGGCGATGGTGCTGATCTGCGGCACGGCCGCGATGAGCTTATCCACCGGCACCTTGGCGGCCGTGTAGGTGGCGCTGTTTGCGGCGTCCGCGCCGGCTCCCGCGATCGTGCCGCCGGTGGCGAGGATCACCACGTTTGGCTTCTTCGCCGCCGCCGCGGTGCCGGCCTCGGGCATCTCGCGTGCGAGCAGCGGGCTCGCCCCGCAGAGGCTGGCCAGGGCCAGCGCGAAGGCTGCTCCGCGCAGGGAATGGGCCGCGCCGCTTCGGCAGGAAAACATGCGGTGATCCTTCAGCTCTGAAACGATGGCGAGTCGGACTCGCCGCGGCGATGGTAGCCGCACGGTTTTGTCAGGCAAGGATCGTGCAGGCAGTGCGGTTCAGACTGGCCTGGATCGTTACGCAAGCTCGGGCGTTAATCCGGGTTGCTGTCCGATCAGAGGTTAGCCCCATGCTGCATCTCGCCGGTCTGCTGGAAGAACTGGAGCGAAGCGAGCCCGCACGGGCCGCCATGGCGATCCTCGAAGGTTCGCTCTCCCGCCGATCCACCGAGGAGCAGGGTGCCTTCTGGCGCGCCGTCGACATCTACTACGTGTCGCGCAAGGCGCCGCCGGAGGCGACGCAGGCGATCGAGGTTGCGCCGGAATTTGCCGCCGCCTCGTGACGCAGGGGCAGCGCTCGTTGCGCTTAGGTCGCACGCCCTTTCCCAGGCAGGTATAGTGCCAGCCAAACCTGATCGGGAACCCAGCACGCGAAGCGCCGCGTCAGCGGCACCGGCCATCGAGAGGGGGGCTCCCCGCCGTCTCGTGCTGGCTCCCGGTTCGTATTCCGCTGGCGCTGCGTGCGCCCGGGAAAGGGTCGGTGCAGAGCCCGGCAATGCGATCATGCCGAATCTCAGCGCAACGCCCGGAAAGATCGACCCCGAGCGTTATCCCGACAGGTGATCGCTTCCGTGCCGCTTCAGGCGCTCGCGGGTACAGCCGGCGGAAGGCTGCCGCCACTCTCCGGCTCGCTGCCGGCGGCGACGGTGTCGCGGGTTTCGGGCATCAGCGTCAGATACAGGGCGAACCCCAGCGCCGCGATGGCGGCGAGCGCCAGGAAGGCCGTCGAATAGCCGGCCGAAACGATGATCACGCCGGCCAGCGTCGCGCTGAGCGACGCGCCGACCCCCTGGGCGGTGGCAACGGCACCCTGGGCTGCGTTGAAGCGTCCGCCGCCGCGGGTCAGATCGGAGACCACGATCGGGAACAGCGCGCCGTAGACGCCGGCCCCGATCCCGTCGAGGAGTTGCACGCCCACCAACCAGAACGGGTTGTTGGACAGTGTGTAAAGCACGCCGCGCAGGGCCAGCACCCCGAAGGCCGCCAAGAAGATCGGCTTGCGGCCGATCACGTCGGCCTTGGCGCCCACGAAGATCGCCACCGGCACCATCACGCACTGCGCCGCCACGATGCAGACCGCGATCAGCGACGTCGCGTGATCCTTGCCCGAGAGGTGTGTGAGGAGCTGGCCCACGGAGGTCAGCATCGCCGCGTTGGCGAGGTGGAAGATGGCGCAGAGCACCGCGAAGAGCAGCAGGGCCTTGTTCTGAAGCAGCGTGGCGAGGCCGGACGGCTTCTCCTGCGCCGTCTCCTCCTGCTCCGTCATCCCGCGGGCGAGGTCGTTGTCGATCTCGTCGGCCGGCACCATCAGCATGGCGCCGATCGAGCAGGCTGCCAGGATGCCCATGAGCCAGAACACCACCACCGGCCCGAAGAAGTAGGCGAGCCCACCCGCCACCGCGGCCGAGACCGCGTTGCCGGCGTGGTTGAAGCCTTCGTTTCGGCCAATCCGCTTGGCGAACATTTTCGGGCCGACGAGCCCGAGGGTGATGGCGGCCAGCGCCGGCGGGAAGATCGTGCCGGCGACATGGGCGATCGATTGCGTCGCGGTCACCACATAGAAATTCGAAATGAAGGGCAGGATCAGGCAGCTCGCCGTGACTGCGATGGCCCCTGCGATCACGATGACGCGTTTGTGGTTGGTGGCGTCGATCAGCGCCCCCGCGGGTGTCTGCGCCACAAGTCCGAGAATACCCGCAATGGTCATGACGAGGCCCGTCGTAGCCTCGTTCCAGCCCTGGTCGGGCCCGCGCACGGCGATGAGGTAGATGGCGAGATAGGGGCCGAGCCCATCGCGCACGTCGGCCAGGAAGAAGTTGAGGGCGTCGAGGCCGCGCAGGGCCTTGGTCGAGGCAGCCGGCTTGCCGTCGCTCGCGGTCGTCCCACCCGTTTCGATGCTGCTCATCCCGACCCGCCCCGTCCGACGGACGACGCCACCCCTCTGCGGATCGCCCCGTCGCTCGCGGTGCTCGACGCCCCGCCGATGGATCGGTTCCGTCGCAACGGCGTCGGCGGCCCGGCCGCGCGCGGTTCCCCTGGCCTCGAAGGGCTCAACCCGCGTCGGGCGTGTCGGAAGCGTCGGGATTTGCGACATCGGCTGTCGTGTCCGCCGACAGACCGCCCCCCGATGCGCCAAGGCCATAGCGCTCGATCTTGGCGTAGAGGAGCTGCCGCTGGATCCCCAGGCGGCGGGCGGCCCGGGCCCTGTTGCCGTCGGCCTCGTGGAGCGCGGCGGCGATCATGGTCCGCTCCAGCCGGGCGACGGCGCCGGGCAGGTCGCCGGAGAGCCAATCCGCGGGCGGTGCATCCCCAAGCCGCCGGTCGGGCCTGTCCGAAGGCAGGCCCACATCGTCGGCCGCGATCACGCCGCCGCGCACCAGGACCCCGGCACGCTCGACGACGTTGCGCAGCTCGCGCACGTTGCCGGGCCAGTCATGGGCCAGAAGGCGGGAGGCGGCACCCCGGCTGAGGCGCTTACCCGACCGGAGAAGGAAGTGTTCGGCCAGCGGAACGATGTCGGCCAAGCGCTCACGCAGCGGCGGCAGGGTGATCGGCACGACGTTGAGACGATAATAGAGGTCGGCGCGAAACCGGCCCTCGGCGACCAGGGCCGGGAGGTCGCGGTGGGTCGCGGCGACGAGGCGGACGTCGACTCGGGCCGGGCGACCGCCGAGCGGTGTCACCACGCAATCCTGGATGACGCGCAGGATCTTGGCCTGCATGGCGGCGGGCATGTCGCCGATCTCGTCCAGGAACAGCGTGCCGCCCTCGGCCAGATGGAAGGCGCCGGCGCGGTCCGCCGCCGCCCCACCGAAGGCCCCCCGGACATGGCCGAACAGCTCGCTCTCCAGCAGATCCCCCGGGATCGCCGCGCAATTCACCGGGACGAAGGGGCGCGCGCGCCGGCGGGAATAGGCGTGGAGCGCCCGCGCCACCTCCTCCTTGCCGGTGCCGGTCTCGCCCTGGACCAGCACCGTCGAGTCGGTGTCGGCGACGAGACCGATCGTCTTCTGCACCCGCCGCATCCCTTCACTGGACCCGACGAGGACCGGATGGCCGGATTGTGTGGGCGGGGCGGCTTCCTCCACGCGGACGCTTCGCAGCATCGCGTCGAGGGCGGCGGCGAGGTCGGCGCGCCCGACCGGCTTGGTGAGATGGTCGTGCGCGCCCAGCCGCATCGCCTCGATGGTGTTGGCCGGGCTCGCGAACGCGGTCAGTACGGTCACGGGCGGCCGGTCCGGCAGCGCGCAGATCCGTTCCAGCGTCGAGAGGCCGTCGAGATCCCCGGGCATGCGCAGGTCGAGGAACACCGCCGCGACGGGGCTGTCCAGCAGCCGCGCGAGCGCCTCCGTACCGGAGGCCGCCGGCAGGGGTGTGTGGCCGAGATCGGTCACGGTCTCGGCAAGCCCGTCCCGCAGGGCCGGGTCGTCGTCGACGATCAGGATGGTCGCCATGGCAGGTCCAGCACGAAGGTGGTTTCCGGCGCGTCCGCGGCCAGCCCGACCGCGCCGCGATGTGCCAGGGCGATCTCGCGCACGATCGCGAGGCCGAGCCCGGTCCCATCCGGGCGGCCCGTGACGAAGGGCTCGAACAGGCTGGACCGGATCGCGGGATCGATGCCGGGGCCCGTATCACGCACGCATAGCCGCAGGCGGAGGGTGCCGTCGACCGTGACCCGCCCGGCGCCGAGGCGTACCCGGCCCCCGGGCGGCGTGTTCTGGAGCGCGTTCAGCAGGAGGTTGTCCAGGGCGCGCCCAACCTGACACCGGTCGATATGGGGCTGATCCGCCTCGGGCAGCCCGTCGAGCGCGATCTCGATCCGGACCCCCCGGGCGCCGGCGAAATCCTCGTGCAGGCTGGCGCAGTCTGCCAGCAATGGCGCGACCGCGGTCGGTGCCCGGTTGAGGGCGCGCCCCTGGGTCAGGTTGAGCAGGTCGCGCAGCAATGTGTCGACCCGGGCGATCTGGCCGAGGACGGTCCCGAGGGCGGTGGCGGCGCGGTTCGGATCGCCGCTGACCAGGGCATTCTCGGCCTTCAGCCGCATCGCCGCGATCGGGTTGCGGATCTCGTGGGCGATGCTTGCCGCAAGGCGGCCGACAGCGGCGAGGCGTTCGGCGGCCACCACCCGGGCCTGGGCTTCCCGCAGCCGCCCGCCCGCCGCGTTGAGGGCGTCGACCAGCCGGTCGAGCTCGCGCTCGCCGGTCCGGTCGAGGTGCGGCAGGTCCTCGCCGTCGGGACGCGGCACCGCGAGAGCGGCCTCCAGCCGGGCGATCCGGCCGGAGAAACCGTAGAGGAACCATCCGAGGAAGGCCGCCGAGCCGAGGACCGTGACGGCCAGGAAACCGAGCCCTGCCAGAAAGCGCGTGTAGATCGGGCCGTCGTTGACGTGAGCGCGCCCCATCGTCCACGCGGTCAGCCCGGCTTCGGACGCGCGCAGCGGGCAGGCCTGGAGCAGGAGCACCTGCGTCCGGCTGGGCCGGTTCACCGAGACGGCGTGGTTGGCGCGCAGGGCCTGGGCGTTCACCGTGGCGATCGTGTCGCGCTCGGCCGCCGGGAGATCGGTCTTCGGGCCGGTGCCCTCGTAGGTGGGATAGGCGTAGACGACGGACCCGTCCGCGGCGCTCCAGATGCCGCCCTCGATCCCCGGGAAACCGGTGAGTGCCGCCTCGACCACGCCGGAGAGGTCGGCTTCGGACACGCCTTCGCGCGGCCCGACGCGAGCGGCGTACCGGTCGAGGATCTCGCGGCAGGCCCGCCCCACCGTGATATCCGCGCGGGCCACCTGGACGCCGGTCGATTGGGCGTAGACACCGAACATCAGGTAGGCCGTCGCGATGGCGGAGGCCAGCAGCAGGATCCATAGGGCGACGAGCCGGGCCCGCAGGCTGTAGGCCGTCACGGCAACGCTTGATCGGTCATGATGCGGGCTCCTCCAGCGGCGTCCGACCCGCCCTAGACCGGTCCCTAAGCATTGCCGGTGCGCCCGACTACGCACCCGGCGTAGAAGCAAGACACACGTTTAAAGTTTAAGCTAGAATGATCCACAACTTTGCCGGGAGAGAGGAGGCGTAGAGCGTCGATCCATCCACTGAAACCTCGCTGCCGCAGCCGGATCGGCGTCCGCGTCTTGGAACTTGCGGTACCGGTGCGGATTGCGTCGAAAAGTTGACACAGGCGATCGTCACCAATCCGTCAACCCCGGTCTCTGGACTGTGTCGCGCCTGCGCCGTCCTCGGATCGCCCGTCAGGTCCCTACTCGGAGATGGACCGTGTCCCACGCGCTCGTGAACCGGGAGGCGCTCGACGAACTCCGTGCGGTGATCGGATCGGAGAAGCTCGCCCGCATCATCGACCGGTTCCTGCAATGTCTCGCGGAGTCCTTCGCGGGCCGGGACCGCGTGGCGGCCGATTACGGGCGCGAGGCGCACACCCTCGTCTCGATGGCGGGCATGCTCGGTTGCGACGCCCTGTCCCGGGCCTGCCGCACTCTTGAGGAGGCCGCCAAGTCTGGAGACGACCTGACGGATCTGCTGGCGGAGGCCGAACATCTGCGCGACCGGACGCTGGCGGCCCTTCGGAATGTCCGAGCGGAAGCCGGGGCTGAAGAGTGAAGCGCAGGTCGCGGTGGAACGGCGCCCGTGCCGGATCGAGCCGGCATTCCGACGGACCGAAGGAACCGCCGTCAGCCCACGGTGACCGCGTCGAGCGACGCCTCGAAGGTTAGCACAGCGCCTTCCGGCGGGTAGCTGAGCTGCGCCGTGCCGCCGAAGCCGTGGACGAGGCTGCGCGCGATGAGGCGTGTCCCGAAGCCGCTGCGGGTGGGCGGGGTCACGGGGGGGCCACCGGTCTCCTCCCAGCGGAAGCGCAGCTGCGGGCCGCTCTCCGCGTCGGCCACCGCCCAGGTGATGCCGACCCTGCCGGCGGCAACCGAGAGCGCTCCGTATTTGGCCGCGTTGGTCCCGAGTTCGTGCAGCATCAGCGCCAGGGTCAGGCCGTGCCGCGGTCCCAGGGTCAGCTCGGGGCCGCTGACCCGGAAGCGCCCGGTCATGTCGTCGTGGAGCGAGACCGCCCCCGCGACCAGCCCGACCAGGGAGGCGCGGGCGAAGGAGCCCTGCAGCAGCACGTCGTGAGCCTTGGCGAGGGCCAGGAGCCGCGCCGCCAGGGCCTCGCCGGCCGCTTCCAGCGACACCGCGTTGCGCATGGTCTGCGCCGCCACGGCCTGGACCAGGGCGATGGTGTTCTTCATCCGGTGCGCGAGTTCCTGCATCAGCAGGGTCTGATGCGCCTCGGCGAGCTTCAGCTCGGTAATGTCGCGCGAGACCGTCAGGATGCGCTCAGGGCTGTTCGGCGTCGGGCCGATCGGCGTCACGGCCACGTCCCACCACCGGACTCCGGCGCCGACCTCGATCCGCGCCTGGAACCGGCTCGGCCGCCCCTGGCGCGCCCGGTCCATAGCGGCAGCGACAGCTTCCCGATCCTCCGGCCGTGTCCAAACCTCGATCCAGGGGTGACCAATCACCTCGGCCTCATCGCGGGCGCCAGACAGCGCCGGACCGCCTTCCGAGGCCGTGATCACGCAGCCGTCGTGATCGAGCAGTTCCAGATAATCGTTGGCGGCTGGCGGCGAGGCGGCCGGCCGCAACCCTGCGAGCGGCGCCCGGGCCCCTGGACGGTCGAGCGCCTGATCCCGCTTCGGAAAGGTTATGGGCCGCTCGCCGGCCATCCGCCCGGCTTCGACACGGCTCGCGGCCTCAATGATGCGACCGAGGCGCCGGCTGCGCTGCCGCTCGCGGTCGGCCTGCGTGGTTGCCTGCGCCAGCAGGTCGCGCAGGCGGGCATTCTCCGCCTCAAGGATGCCGAGGCGGTGCTCCGCCCCGTCAGCCCGCGGCAACGTGACGACCCTCTCCATCGCCTGCCCCCTTGTCGCCACCGGCGGCGCGCTCGTGCGCGACGCAGCAGGTCCAGCGAGGCGCAGGTAACCGCTGTCGCAAGCGGGTCGGTGCCGGCGGCTTGAGCCGCTTCTGGCGCCGAATCCCGGCTCGCTTCCATGCGAATCGTCGGATGGCTCACGCTAACAGGACGGCCGGGATAATCAATCGGAACATGTATTCGCCCATGGCAAAAACTTATGTTGCGATCCTGTGCCGTGGCGAAAACAGCTACTTGTTGCGCATCAGCAGGACGAGCCAGCCGATCCCGAGCACGAAGATAATCAAGCCGATCGAGACGAAGACCGGCGTGCCGAGGTCGATGAGGCGCGGCGCGAGCTGGGTCGCGAAGGCCGCCACCACCAGGGCCACCGCCACCCGGGCGGCGGCGCGCTCGATGCCGCGGGTGACCTTCTCGAGCCCCTTCACCTCGATCTCGACCGTGACGCGGCCCTGCTTCAGGCGCACCAGCATCAGGTGGATCAGGGTCGGCAGTTCCGAGGCCGCCCCGTAGAGGCCGACACCGAGCGCCTCCGCCTTCTGCTTGAGCGCGGAGAGCGAGAACTGCGTCTGCATGCTGGCCCGCACCGTGGGACCGGCCGCCGCAAACAGGTCGAAATCGGGATCGAGGTGGCGCATCACGCCGTCGGCGGTCACCAGTCCCTTGAACAGAATGGCGAGGTCGGTCGGCATGGCGAGATCGTTCTCGCGGGCCATGTTCATGAAGTCGGTGAGCACCAGCCCGAGGTTCAGCGGGATCGAGGAATGGCTCTCCACGAAGGACTGGGCGGAGACCTGGAGACGGGTCAGGTCGGGGTTGCTGGTGCCGGTCCAGTCGAGCAGCACCGCCATCAGGCCGTCGGCATCCTGCTTGAGCATCGCGCCGATCAGCACCAAGAGCTGCGACCGGCGGCGCTGCGACAGGCGGCCGATGATGCCGAAATCGATGAAGCCGATCTTGTTGCCCGGCAGCGCCAGCATGTTGCCGGGGTGCGGATCGGCGTGGAAGTGCCCCTCGATCAGCGCCATCTGCAGGAAGGCGTCAGTGCCCTTCTGGGCGAGCAGCTTCTTGTCGAGGCCGGCCGCGCGGAGCGCCGCATCATCGTTCGGCGGGATACCGTGGATGAAGTCCTGCACCAGCACCCGCTCGGAGCAGTACTCCCAGTGGATCTTCGGGAAGACGATGTCGTCGCGGTCCTCGAAGATCTGGGCCAGGAGCTCGCAGTTGCGTGCCTCGTTAAGCAGGTCGAGCTCGCCGTTCAACCCGTCGGCGAGGTGGCGCATCTGCTCCCGCGGCTGGTAGCGGGCCATGTCGGGCCATTCGTTCTCGACGATGCGGGCACCGTGGGCCATCAGGCGCAGATCCGCCTCGATGATCTTGCGCAGGTTGGGCCGCAGCACCTTGACGATGACGTCCTCGCCCGTCTTCAGCCGTGCCCGGTAGACCTGGGCGATCGACGCCGAGGCGATCGGATTGGTGTCGAACTCGGCGAAGACCTCCTGGGGCGGGGCGCCGAGATCCTGTTCGAGCTGCGGCCCGATCTGCTCCCAGGCGACTGGCACGACCTGGCTATGAAGCTTCTGCAGCTCCTCGGTCCAGGCCGGCGACAGGAGGTCCGGCCGGCTCGCCAGGACCTGCCCGAACTTGATGAAGGTGGGCCCCAAGGCCTCGATCGCCCGGCGCAGGCGCTCCGGCTCCGAAAGGCGGGTGACGTCGACCCGGGGCTGGCGGCGCGGCAGCAGGGGCAGATAGCGCAGCCCGAGGCGGTCCACGACGCGGGTCACGCCGAAGCCGATCAGGATCGTTGCGATCTCCGACAGCCGCTGGCGGTCGCGGGCGGCAACGAAGGCGGTCTTCAGCATGGAGGGCGCGATCCGGTCGGACGGGATTGGGCGTCCGGACAGCACGAGCATAAGGACTTTTTTGCGGTCGCGAACCGATCGATGAGGCCGCGCCGGCCCGTATCGGCCGGCGCGGGAGCAAGCCGATCCCGCGCCGGATTGCCTCAGCGGCGCGGTGCGACCGCCGGAATGGGCGCGGGGCCTCTGGCAGCCCGCGCCTCGCCGAACCGCGCATTGACGACGATGAGGGTCACGATCACGGCCGAGAAGGCGAGCGCTCCGAGGAAATACAGGCCGGCCTCGAAGCTGCCGCTGGACTCGCGGATCCAGCCGACGATCGAGGGCGCGACGAAGCCGCCGAGATTGCCCACGCAGTTGATCAGCGCGATGCCGCCGGCCGCCGCGCTGCCGGAGAGGAACACCGAGGGCAGGGCCCAGAACGGCGCCTTCCCGCCATAGAGGCCGGCGGCCGCCACCGCCATGAAGGCCACGGCCCAGAGCGAGCCCGTGGCGAGGCCCGCGAGCGCGAGGCCCGTTGCCGTGAGCAGGAGTGCCCCCGCCAGCGTCAGGCGCCGGTCGTTGGTGCGGTCGGAAATCCAGCCGATGGTCAGGCCGCCCACCACCCCGAACACGTAAGGAACCGCGGTCATCAGGCCGGTCTGCATGTCGGACAGGCCGGTGCTCTTGAGGATCTGCGGCAGGAAGAACGCGAGGCCGAGATTGGCGCCGGTATTGGCGAAGTAGATGAACGACAGGGCGATCAGCCGCGGGTCGGCGAAGGCCCGGCGCAGGCTGGTGCCGTGGGTTGCCGCCACCGCGCGCTGCTCGGCGTCGATCACCGCCTGGAGGGCGGTCCGGTCGGCGGGCGCGAGCCAGAGCGCATCCTTGGGACGGTCCGGGATCAGCGCCAGGAACACAAAGCCGAACAGGGTGGTCGGGATGCCTTCCAACAGGAACAGCCATTGCCAGCCCTTGAGGCCGAGCGCTCCGTCGAGCTGCAGGATCGCGGTGGAGAGCGGCGCGCCGATCGCCAGTGAGACCGGGATCCCCACCGCGAAGGCGCCGAAGATCCGCGCCCGATAGGCCTTGGGAAACCAGTAGGTCAGGTAGAGGATCACGCCGGGGTAGAACCCGGCCTCGGCGGCCCCGAGCAGGAAGCGCAGGACGAGGAAGCTCGTCGCGCCCTGCACGAACATCATCGCGGCCGAGAGCAGGCCCCAGGTGATCATGATCCGGGCGATCCAGCGCCGCGCGCCGACCTTCTCCAGGATCAGGTTGCTCGGCACCTCGAACAGGAAATAGCCGATGAAGAAGATCCCGGCGCCGAGCCCGAACACGGCCGGGCCGATGCCGAGATCGGCGTTCATCCGCAGGGCCGCGAAGCCGACATTGATCCGGTCGACATACGCCATGACGTAGCCGATGAAGAGCAGCGGCATCAGCCGGAAGAAAACCTGCCGGACGATCCGGTCCTGTTCGCTCGGGGCCATGGTTTCCTCTCGAGATTTTTTCGGGACTTGGCTGTGCGAGATCGGGGAATCGCCCGCCGGTCAGAAGGCCGGTTCCAGGCCGCTCGCCCGGTAGGCTGCGGCGGCCTCCAGCGTCGTCAGCCCGGCGAGGAAGCGCGCGGCGCCGTCCCTGTCGGTTGCGCCCCGCAGGATCGCGGCCGCGAAGGTCGTGACCTCCTGCACCGGCTCGGGGAAGGGTCCGACCACTTCGATCCCCGGCACCACCATCAATTCGCTGATCTGCTGGACCGCGATATCGGCCTCGCCGGAGACCAGCTTCTCCGCGGTGAAGCCCTGCGGGATGATGGTGGCCTTGGCGTTGACCACCTCGTCGAGGCCGAGCCGCGGCAGCAGGCCGGCGAAGTAGATCCCGCTGGCGCCGGTGCGGGAATAGGCGACCGAGCGGGCCGCCGTGAGCGTTTGCGTCAGCGCCTCGACGGTCGAGATGTCCGGGTGTGGCGCCCCGGCCTTCACGGCGAGGCCATAGCGCGAGCGCACCGCATTGACCCGGGTCTCCGGCTCGACCCGGCCGTCTGCGATCAGGCGCTCCATGGCGTCCGACAGGACCAGTACCGCGTCGGCGGTCTCGCCGGCCTCCAGCGCCTTCATGATGACGGTGGTCGGCGCCCAGTGGATCGCCGCCCGGCCGCCCGCCGCCTCGAAGGCCGGGACGACATGCGCGTCGAAGGCGCCGCGCACCACCAGGGCGCATTTCAGGCGGGTCTCGGTGTGATCGTCGGTCATGTCGTGATCCATCGTTGTGTCGGCGAGCCGATTGACCCGACGATCGGTCGGGTCGGGCCCGGATACCGCGTGTCCCCCACCCGCAACCTCATTCTGAGGTGCCGGAGCGCAGCGGAGGCCTCGAAGGAGCCCTCCCGGAATCGCGCGGCTGGCTGAAACCCTCCGTCGAGGCCCGCTGGCGCGGGCACCTCAGGATGAGGGAATGGGTTGGGAGATCGCGTTTGTAATCAAACCTCACCGCCCTGAATCGTCTCGGCGGGAATAATCGAGCCCCGTGAATCCGCCGCCCTGGTAGCGTTCCACGACCGGGTTGCCGCTCGTCTTGCCCTCCAGCGCCTGCGCGTAGGCATCGGCGCTGTCCTGCGGCGCCCAGCCGATCGTGTCGCGGCCGTCCCGGCCCCACCACGTCATGCGGCTGTTGTTCGAGGCGCCCCAGATCACCACCGTCCCATCGGGGCCAAGACTCGGCGCCAGGGTCGCGCGCATCACGAGGCGGGTGAGGTCGGCGTAAGACAGCCACGTGGCCAGCATCCGCGCGTCGGTGGGCTCCGGGAAGCACGAGCCGATCCGCAGGAAGGCGCTCTCGACCCCATGCTTGTCGCGGTACAGGCCGCCCATCAGCTCGCCATAGGCCTTGGACAGGCCGTAATAGCCGTCGGGCTTGAGGGCGCAGTCATCGTGCAGCACCTCGGACCGCTCGTGGAAGCCGATCGTGTGGTTCGAGGACGCGAACACCATCCGCGCCCCCTCCCGCCGCGCCGCCTCGTAGGCGTGATAGAGGCCGCGAATATTGGGGCCGATCACCGTCTCGAACGGGTGCTCGACCGAGATCCCGCCGAAATGCAGGATCGTGCCGCAGCCCTCCGCCAGCCGCAGGATCGCCGGCCCGTCCTCAAGGTCGGCCAGATGGAAGCGCGCCCCCTCCGGCAGCGGATCGGGGAAGGCGACGCGGTCGGTGAGGCGGAGCGTCCACCCGGCCTCCCCGAGCGCGCGGGTCAGAATGCGCCCGAGGGCGCCCGAGGCGCCGGTCAGCAGGACGGGCTTTTGCGGAACGGTCTCGGCGCTCATGGATGCGGCTCCGGGATCAGACGGCCTTGGCCGTCGTGAGAGGGGCGGACGATTCAGGCAGGCGGGGCCGCCGGACGAAGATCGCCATGGCGACGACGCCGGCCGCCGCGATGAGGGCGGCGATCACGAAGGCGCTGGCGTAGCCGCCGAGATACTGCACGGCGAGGCCGGTGGCGGTCGGCCCGATGATACCCGAGATGTTGCTCAGGAGGTGGATGAAGCCGCTCACCCCGCCGACGCGGGCCTCGGGCACCAGCTCGTGGATCGTCGCCCAGCAGGATTGCACGGAACTCGTCAGCATCAGCACGGACAGCGCGATCAGCGAGACCGCCACCGCGGCATTCGGCGCCGCGTTGACCGCGATCAGCGCGAGGCCCGCGATGGCGAGCGGCACGATCGTGGTGAGCTTCCGGGCGGCGAGCTTGTCGTCCATCCGCTTGTAGAGATGGTCGGCGACGATCCCGCCGCCGACATAGCCGACGAAGCCGCAGGCCCAGGGGATCGAGGCCACGAGCGCCATCTGCTGTACCGGCATGTGCAGGGCGTCGGTGAGGTAGCTCGGGAGCCACGAGAGGAAGATGTAGAGGGTGTAGTTCACCGCGAACATGCCGAGCCCCAGCGACAGGGTGCTGGGCAGGAACAGGTATTCCTTGAGCGAGCGGGCGTGGTCCGAGGGCGCGAGATGCGTGACCGCGCGGCTGCGCTCGATCAGCGCGATCTCCTCCGGGCCGACGCGAGGATTGTCCTGGGGCCGGTCGGTCATCAGGAGGCGCCAGGCCACGACCCAGAGCAGGCCGACCGCGCCGATCGCCACGAAGGCGACCCGCCAGCCGTACTGGATCGCCAGGAGGCCGACCACGGGCGCCGCGATGGCGCTGCCGACCGTCTGGCCCGAGAAGGTGAAGCCGATGGTCCGGGCGGTCTCTTCGCGGGGGAACCACGTTGTGAGGGTGCGGTTCGTGGTCGAGTTCATCGGCCCCTCGGCGAAACCGAACAAGGCGCGAACCACGAACATCTGGGCGAAGCCGGTCACCGCCCCGGTCAACATGCACAGGACCGACCAGGAGGCGGCGGCCCAGCTGTAGACGCTGCGTGGCCCGTAGCGGTCGGCAAGCTGGCCGCCCACGAAGGCGAACAGGGCGTAGCCGAAGAAGAAGGTCGAGAAGATCACCCCGAGTTCCGAGGGCGACAGGTTCAGATCCTGCTTGACGAAGGGCGCCGCCACGCCGAGCGCGGCGCGGTCCATGTAGTTGATGATTCCGGCTATGAACAGCAGGAATGCTATTAGGAACCTGTAGCGCTTGGCGAACATGGGGTTTCCTCCGGGGTTTTCATTTTTTTATTTTCGTTTGTTGATCTGGGTCATTCCCTCCTTCCACCTCATCGCTGAGGTGCCGCGGAGCGGCCTCGAAGGAGGCCTCCAGGGATCGCGCGACCGGCTGGAGGGCTCTTTCGAGGCCTCCGCGGCGCTCCGGCACCTCCGGATGAGGTGGAGGGTGGGATCGGCTTGGGTCGTGGGCTTCGATTGGTCGAAACCGCGATCGCGGACGGGACTCGAACCTCCTAGAGAAACGCGATCGTGCAGGGGCTGAGGCTCGGGCGTTCGCCCGTCTTGGTCAGCTCGCCGCTGCCCGGATCGATGGCGAATTCAACGAGGCTGTCGCCCTGCTCGTTGGCGACGAGGAGGTGTCGACCGTCCGGCGCCAGGATCATGAAGCGTGGGTCGCGCCCGCCCGAGGGCGTCCAGCCGAGTGGATCGAGCCGCCCGGCCTCGGCATCCACGCGGAAGCGCGCGATCCCATCCTGTCCGCGGTTCGAGGCGTAGACGAACCGCCCATCCGGCGTGACCACGATGGCCGCGGCCGTGCTGGCGCCGAAGAAGTCCGCTGGCAGGGTCGGCGCGAGGTGCAGGGGCGTCAGCGTCCCGGCCCCGGCGTCCCAGCGGCAGGTCGCGACGCTCGACTCCAACTCGTTGACCAGGAAGGCGAGGGGCGCCTGCGGGTGGAACGCGATGTGGCGCGGCCCTGCGCCGGGTCGCATCGCGGTCTCCGAGACGATCGCCAGCCGCTCGCCGTCGACCGCCAGGACGAAGACCCGGTCGAGCCCTTTGTCGGGCACGAGCATGTGCCGCCCGTCCGGCGATAGAACCACGTGGTGCGGATGGGCGCAGGCCTGCTCGCTCCGGTGCGGACCCGGGTCGCCCGGCAGCGGTAGGACGTGGCAAGCCGGCTCAAGCCCGCCATCGGGACGGATCGGCAGGAGGGCGACCGAGCCGCTGGCGTAGTTGGCAACGATCAGGAAGCGCCCCGTCGCGTCGAGGGCCTGATGGACGCTGTTGGTGCCGTCCGTCGCGGCACTGCCGAGGGCCCGAAGGGTTCCGTCGGGCGTGGCCGCGAAGGCGCTCGCTTCTTCGCCGTCGCCTTGCACCGTATAGAGCACGGCGCGCTTGGGGGCCGTGACGAGGAAGGACGGATTGGTCAGGCCCTCGACCCGGCCGAGATGGGTCCAGCTCTCCAGCCCGCCCCCGGTCCTGTAGATGTCGATCCCCTGGCCGCGCGCCCGCCGCCGCTCGGTGGTGAAGCAGCCGACGAAGGCCAGTCCGAGGGGGGCGGGGTCGCTCATAGGGCTCTCCGGCTCAGGTCCGACGCGGGACGCGGCGCAGGAAATCGGGATTCAGCTCGGACAGGCGGTTGATCCCGATGAGCGCCATATCGCGGTTGAGCTCCTCCTTGAGGATCCGCATGGCGTGCTCGACGCCCGCCGCCCCGCCGAGCGCCGCGCCGAACATGAAGGGCCGGCCGAGCAGCACGAAATCGGCGCCGAGCGCGAGGGCCTTCATCACGTCGGTGCCTCGCCGGATGCCGCTGTCGACGATGATCTTCAGCCCGCCCTTCCTGGCGGCGATCTCCGGCAGCACATCGAGGGGCGCCACGGCGTAGTCGAGCTGGCGGCCGCCATGGGTCGAGAGGATCACGCCGTCGGCGCCGCAGTCCCGGGCGATCTCGACATCCTCGGGGGCGAGTAGCCCCTTTACCAGGAGGTTGCCGGTCCAGCGTTTGCGGATCGCCTCCAGGTTCTTCCACGAGAGCTGATCGCGCGCGATGGTGTTGCGCACCGCGCCTTGCGACATCATCGGCGGGCCGCGCTCGGCCTCGGTATTCTCGAAATGCGGCGCGCCGTGCTTGAGGAAGGTCCGGGCGACCGTCCCAAGCAACCAGCGCGGATGCGTCGCGCTCTGCCACGCGACCTTGGGCGTGACCTTGATCGGCATGGAGAAGCCGCTGCGGGTGTTGTGCTCGCGGTTGCCCAGCGTCGGCGTGTCGGCGGTGACCACGAAGGTCCGGTAGCCGGTGGCGGCGACCCGATCGAGCAGGCGGTCGATCCGGGTCTGGTCGCCTGGCAGGTAGCCCTGGAACCACGCCTGTGGGTTCTGGGCGTAGACATCCTCCAGCTTGATCAGCGAGGAGGCGCTGAGACACATCGGCAGGTTCATCCGCCGGGCCGCCTCGGCGAGCGCGAGGTCGCCCCGATACGCGATGAAGGCGGCCCCGCCGAGCGGGCCGATCCCGAACGGCGCCGCGTAGGTGTGGCCGAACAGCGTGGTCGCCGTATCGCGCGCCGAGGTGTCCCGCATCAGCCGCGGCACGAGGGCGTAATGTGAATAGGCGCCGCGGCTCTGCGCCAGGGCGGACCCGGTCTCGACCCCGCCGGAGACGTACTGGAAGATCATCGGCGGCAGGAGCCGCTTGGCATGCCGCTCGAAATCGTCGAGCGCCAGCAGGTCGCGGAACCGATAGGGCGTGACCGCGTCGCTGCGCTTGAGGCTGGTGACGATCGCCTGCGGTGCGGCGATGCCCGCCGCGGTGGCGTCGGCCCCGCCCACGGTCGGCGACTCGCGCTCGGGGGCTCCCGATCCGGAGGCCGCGTGGTCGAGCGTCGCCATCAGATCCTCCCTGCGATCCGTCACGAGCGACGGTTTTTGAAAGCGCTTTCAGATAGCCAGCCGGCCAAAGGAGTGTCAATATACTGCCGGAACATCTGAGGCAGCGGGACAAGTTATCGGTGCTGGACCTGCCGGACGACATCCTCGATCCGCCGGCGCGCAGCCCGGTGGCGCGGGACGTGGCCCGCCGCGCGGGCGTCTCCACCGCGACGGTTTCCCGGGTGCTGAACGGCTCCGCCGGGGTCCGGGCCGACAAGCGCGAGGCCGTGATGCGCGCCGCCCAGGATCTCGGCTTCGTCGCCAACGGCGCCGCTCGGGCGCTCTCGACCCGGCGGTTCATGGCGGTGGGCGCGGTGGTGCCCAACATCGAGAACGAGGCCTTTGTGCGCGTCCTGTCGAGCGTGCAGGACCGGCTGCGGCAGGCGGGCTACACGCTGGTGGCCGCCAATGCCGGCTACGACCTGGAGGACGAGTTACGCGAGGCGACCTTCCTGCTGGAGCGGGGCGTCGATGGGCTGATGCTGGTCGGCGACATCCACCACCCGGATCTTTATGCACGGATCGCCCGCTCGGGCATCCCGATGGTGCAGACCTTCAGCCTGTCGCGCGACTACCCCTGCGTGGGGTTCGACAACGCGGCCTCGGCGGCCCGGGCCGCCAACTACCTGATGGATCTCGGCCATCGCCGGATCGGCGTGATCTCGGGCCTGCGCAAGGACAACGACCGCGGCGGCGCCCGGGTGGCCGGTATCGCCCAGGCGCTGGCCGCCCGCGGGCTGCGGCTGGCCCCCGAGCACGACATCGAGATCTCCTACGGGATCGGCGGCGGGCGCGACGGCTTCCGCCAGATGCTGGTCGGCGGCCCGCCGCCCACCGCGATCATCTGCGGCACCGATCAGATCGCTTTCGGGGCGATGATCGAGGCGCGCGCCCGCGGGCTCTCGGTGCCGGGCGACCTGTCGGTGATCGGCCACAACGATTCCGATTTCGCGCCGTTTCTGGATCCGCCGCTGACGACGATCCGCATCCACTCTGCCGAGATCGGTTGCGCCGCCGGGGACCATCTGATCGCCCGGATCCAGGGACGTCCGGTCGTTCGGCTCACCGAGATCGACGCCGAGTTGATCCTGCGTGCCAGCACGGCTCCGCCCCGGCGCGATGGCGGATAATCTGCGCTATTGTGCCACCGTTTTGAAATCGCTTACAACGCGTCAGCCACCCCCGCGCTCAACCCGGACACTCCAATGGCGCCCCGCATCGTCCTCCTGCACGCCACGCCGGTCGCCATGGCGCCGATCCAGGCTGCCTTCGCGGAGACGTGGCCCGAGGCCGAGACCGTGAACCTTCTCGATGACGGCCTGTCGGCGGACCGGGCCAAGGAGCCCGGCGCCATCTCGGAGGGTATGATCGAGCGCTTCGTGCGGTTCGGCCGCTACGGCCACGACATGGGCGCGGACGGTATCCTGATCACCTGCTCGGCCTTCGGGCCGGCGATCGACCGGTTGATCGAGACCGTGCCAGTCCCGGTGCTCAAGCCCAACGAGGCGATGTTCCGCGCCGCGATCGCGCTGGGTGAGCGCATCGGCATGCTGGCGACCTTCGGTCCGTCCATCGGTACGATGACTGACGAGTTCGAGGAATTCGTGGGTCAGGCGGGGCGCCCGGCGACCCTGCGGACCGTCCTGGTGGACGACGCCATGGCGCGCCTGCGGGCGGGTGACGCCGAGACCCACAACCGGCTGATCGCCGAGCGGGCGCCGGAGCTCGCTGACTGCGACGCGATCATGCTGGCGCATTTCTCCACCTCCCGGGCCGCCGAGGCGGTGCGGAAGGCGGTCTCCGTCCCGGTCCTGACCGCCCCCCACGCAGCGGTGGACCGGATGCGCGCCATGATCGAAACCGGCCGGAGCGCCTGACCATGCAGCTCGGTGCCTTCAAAGATCGGCTCAGCGGCCATTGCGGCTTCCTGTTCACGGAGCTGCCGCTCGCCGAGCGCTTCGCGGCCGCCGCCGAGGCGGGCTTCCGGGCGGTGGAGCATCCGAATTTGTTTGCCACTCCAGCCCACGAGGTGGCTGGCTGGCTGGACCGGGCGGGCGTGCCGCTGGTCCAAACCGGCTTCCCGGCCGGCGACGCCTCCAAGGGCGAGAAGGGGTTTGCCGCGCTGCCCGACAAGGTGGAATATTACCGCTCCACGATCACGCCGACCCTCGACTATGTCGAACAGCTCGGTTGCCGGATGGTCCACCCGATGGCGGGCGTCCGTCCGGCCGGGGTCGAGAAGGCGCGGCTCTGGGACACCTATCTCGAAAACCTCGCCTTCGCGGCCGACGCCGCCAGGGCGCGGGGCATGACGGTGATCGTCGAGCCGATCGGCCCGGGCTCGATCGCCAATTACGTGATCGACGATCCGCTGGTCGCGGTGGATGCGATCCGCACGATCGGCCGCGACAACGTCAAGTTGCTGTTCGACGCCTATCACTGCGTCTGCCTGGGCTACGACCCGGCGGCGCTGATCCGCGATCACGCACCGCTCATCGCCCATGTCCAGATCGCCGACGATCCCGGCCGTCACGAGCCTGGGACGGGCACGATCGCGTTCGATCCGATCTTCGCGGCGCTGGAGGAGGTTGGGTACGACGGCTTCGTCGGCTGCGAGTACCATCCCGCGGGCGGCACCGAGGCGGGGTTGGGCTGGATGCGGGCGGCGACGTAAGGGGCTGCTAGGTCCAGGCAATCCAGCCCACCCCCTCATCCTGAGGTGCCGGAGCGCAGCGGAGGCCTCGAAGGAGCCCTCCAGGGATCGCGCGGCTGGCTGGAGCCCTCCTTCGAGGCCCGCTTCGCGGTCACCTCAGGATGAGGTGGAGGGGTGGATCAGCGCCGTATGGCGGACGCCGCCTGACGCTCAGCCCAGCAACCGCGCCCGCCGCTCCAGCACGGCCGGCCAGACCTCCGGATTGACCAGCCGCGGCGGGGTCTCGCCCTTCAACAGGCCGACGATCTGCGCGGCGCCCCAGGCCGCCACGTTGCGGCGTGCTTCGTGAGTCACGCCAGCCGTGTGGTAGGTCGCCACGACGGTGTCCAACCGGAGCAGAGCCGAGTCGAGGGGCGGCGGCTCCGGCGCCCAGACGTCGAGACCTGCCCCCGCGAGATGGCCCGAAGTCAGCGCCTCGGCGAGGGCGGCCTCGTCATGGATCCCGCCGCGGGCCGTGGTGATGAACAGCGCCCCCGGTTTCATGGCCGCGAAGGTCTGGGCGTCGAAGCTGCCGCGGGTGGTGTCGTCGAGGGGGCAGTGCAGGGACACGATGTCGGATTCGGCGAGCAACTGCCCCCGGTCGACCGGCTCCGCCCCGCGGGCCCGGATCTCCGCGGCCGACAGCAGCGGGTCGTAGGCCAGGACCCGCATGTCGAAGCCGCGGGCGAGCTTGGTCACCGCCCGGCCGGTATGCCCGATCCCGACGAGCCCGAGCGTCGAGCCGCCGATCTCGTGGCCCATCAGCGATTCCCGCGAGAAACCGCGCGCCGTCCGGAGCAGCCGGTCCGACACGCAGATTTTTCGCGAGACGGCGAGCATAAGGCCGATCGCCAGTTCCGCCACCGACTGGGCGTTGCCACCCACCTGATTGACCACTGCGACACCGGCCCGGGTGCAGGCCGCGGCGTCGACCGTGTCGAAGCCCGCGCCGCCCGACGAGACGGCGAGCAGGTTCGGGCACTCGGCCAGCAGCGCATCGGTGACGTGCCAGCGGCGCGGCAGCTCGTCCCGCGCGGGCGAGACGTGGAACACATGCGCCTGCCGGAGCAGGTCCCGCAGCGTGTCCTCCGGACCCTGCAGATCGCCGACCTGCAGGTCGATATCGGGCTCGGCCCTCAGGCGCTCATCGAAGACCGGGTTGATCCAGACATTGAACCGGCAGACGCGCTTGAGGGCCGCCACCGGGTCAGCCCTTTACCACCGCGTCGATCGCGTCGATGACGTGGTCGATGTTGTGGCTGTTGACCGCCGCCACGCAGATCCGGCCGGTCTCCAGCGCGTAGACCTCGTGCTCCTCGCGCAGGCGGGTGGCCTCGGCGGGGCTGAGGCCCGTGTAGGAGAACATGCCCTTCTGGGTCTTGATGGCGTCGAAGCCGCGCTCGGGGTGGCGCTGCTGCAGGCTGTCGGCCATCCGTTCGCGCATGGCACGAATCCGGTCGCGCATCTCGGCGAGCTCCCGCTCCCAATCGGCGCGCAGCTCCGGATCCGTCAGCACGATCTCGACGATCGCGGCGCCGTGGGTGTGGGGGTTGGAGTAGCTCGCCCGCACCAGCCGCTTGGCGAAGGCCTCGACCTTGGCTCTGGCGGCCGGGTTCTCGGCTACGATCGTGAGCGCACCGACGCGCTCGCCGTAGAGCGAGAACGACTTCGAGAAGGAGGAGGCGACGAGGAATTCCTGACCCGACTCGGCGAACAGGCGCACCGGCTCGGCATCGGCGTCGAGGCCGTTGCCGAAACCCTGATAGGCGATGTCGAGAAACGGGATCAGGCCGTTTTCGGCCATCAGGGGCACCAGATCGCGCCACTCGTCCAGGCTGAGATCGGCGCCGGTCGGGTTGTGGCAGCAGGCGTGCAGCACCACGATCGAGCCTTTCGGCAGATCCTGGAGATAGGCCTTCATGGCTGGGTAGTCGGCCCCACCGGTCTCGGCCGAGAAGTAGGGGTAGTCGACCACGGTGAAGCCGGCCTGGGTGAACAGCGCCTTGTGGTTCTCCCAGCTCGGGTTGCTCACCGCCACCTTGGCGTCCGGATAGAGCTTGGCCAGCACGTCCGCGCCGGTCTTCAGGGCACCGGTGCCGCCGATGCTCTGGAGCGTCGCGGTGCGGTTCTGCGACAGGATCGGCGCGCCCTTGCCGAACAGCAGCTCCTGCACGGCGTCGCGGAACGGCTTGGTGCCCTCGATCGGCCGATAAGTCTTCGGCAGGCCCTTCTCGATCCAGCGCTTCTCGGCGGTCTGCACGGCGCGCAGGCGCGGCACCTTGCCCTCCGCATCCGTGTACACGCCGACCACGAGGTTGAGCTTCTTCGGGCTCGGGTCAGCGTTGAAGGCCTCGAACAGGCGCATGATCGGGTCGAGCGGCGCGTCCTGGATGCCGGCGAACAGCGAGGTCATGATCGTCAATCGTCCCAGAGGGTCTTGGCCGGCGGCGCGAGAGGCGCAAGCCGGCACGCCCGGCGACGGGCCGGGGCGACGCCCTTATTCCGCACATCGCGCCCGCCCGCCAGCGCTTCCGCGCGTATCAGGATCCCGATACGCTCACAGGGTGCATAGCCCGTTGCCCGCGGGACAGCATCGGCCATATCCGGATCCCGATCTTCCGCCCGGTGCCGGATGCGCCATACAGTGCCGCCATGATCCGACGCCTCACCCTGACCGTTGCGGGCCTTCTCGCGCTGGCCGCCGTGCCGGCCGCCGCTCAGGCGCCGATACGGATCGGCCTCTCGGCCCCGTTGACGGGACCGGACGCCGCCTTTGGCCAGGGCCTGCGGCAGGGGGCCGAGCAGGCGGTGGCCGATCTCAACCGAGCGGCCGGCGGGCGCCCCCGGCTGGTGCTGGTGCCGGCCGACGATGCGGGAGAGGCCAAGCAGGCCGTCACGGTCGCCCGCAAACTGACCGCGGACGGGGTCCGCCTCGTGGTCGGGCCGTTCGAATCCGGTGCGACCGCCGCCGCGGCGCCGGTTTACGAGGAGGCCGGCGCGGTGATGGTGACGTCGGGCGCGACCTATACGCCGCTCACCGGCCGCGGCCTCTGGAACGTCTTTCGGCTGGCGCCGAGCGATGCGCAGCAGGGCCGGGCCGCCGGGGCCTACCTCGCCAAAGCCTTCGTCGGACGCCGGGTCGGCATCCTCAACGACCGCTCGACCTTCGGCCGCGGCCTCGCCGACGCGGTGGCGACGCAGCTGAAGGAGGCCGGCGCCCCTGAAGTGCTATTCGACAGCTTTCCCCGCGGCACGCGCGACCTTTCGGACCTCGTTGCCAAGCTGAAGGCGGCGCGGATCGAGGCGGTCTATTTCGGGGGCCTCGCTCCCGAGGCCGCGACCCTGCTCCACGCCATGCGCGACGCCGGCCTCGGCGCCACCCTGGTGGCGAGCGACGGGATCCTCGATCCGGGCTTCGCCGCGGTGGCCGGCCCGGCGGGGGAGGGCACCGTCATGACGCTCGCGCCCGATCCGCCGCGCCTGCCCGATCCTCGGGGCGGACGGGCAGCCCCGCGCAGCCCGGAGGCGGAGAGCGTGGTGGCCCAAGCCTACGCGGCGGTGGAACTGCTCTATCAAGCCGTCGAGCGCGCCCGCGCGGCCGATCCGAAGACCGGCCGGATCGCCGATGGCCGCAAGGTGGCCGAGGCGCTGCGCGGCGGTCAGACGGCCCGCACGATCCTCGGGCCGGTCGGCTTCGACGCGCGGGGCGATCGGACCGGGGATCGCGCCACGGGTCCGGTCGTGCTGCGGGTTTGGCGCCGGACGCCGGACGGGCGCCTCGATTATGCCGGCCACGAGCCCGCCGAGCCGTGAAAGCCGGTCAATCGTGTCGATGACCGAACTGTAAGACGCCGCCGTGGCTTGCGGCGGGTTCCTGCGGCGACTAAATGCAGGCGTGCTGCTGAGCTGGCGCGGTCGGTCCGTCGGATCGGATCCGCGCCCTGCGGCGTTTCCCGAGCTCGATCATAACCCGAGACGTATTGCCGGAACGCCTGCTGCCGGACGGTCCGACTGGAGAAGGTGCATGGCAAAAGAAGAATTGATGCAGTTCGACGGTCTCGTCATCGAGATCCTGCCGGATGCGCGCTACCGCGTGCAGCTCGACCAGGGCCACGAGATCGTGGCCTACACGGCCGGCAAGATGAAGAAGAACCGCATCAAAACGCTCGCCGGCGACCGGGTGACGGTCGAGATGTCGCCCTACGATCTCGAGAAGGGCCGCCTCGTGTTCCGCCACAAGGACGAGCGCTCCTCCGGTCCGCGTCCGCCCGTCCGCGGCGGCCAGTTCCGCCGCCGTTGAGGCCCGAGCGGGCCGCCTCGGCCGCGCCCGCGTATCTCCTCCTCACCGCGACGGCGCTGCTCTGGGCCGGCAACGCAGTCACCAGCCGCTGGGCGCCGGGGCACGTCTCGCCCCAGGTCATCACGACGTTGCGCTGGGCGGTGGCCTGTGCGGTGCTCGTGCCCTTCGCCGGGCGCAAGCTCGCTGCGGAGTGGCCGTTGCTGCGCCCGCACTGGCTGCGCATCCTGCTGATGGGCGGCCTGGGCTACACGGCCTTCAATTGTCTATTCTACGCCGCCGGCGCCTATACCGGGGCGATTAACCTCGCGCTGTTCCAGGGGGCGATCCCGGTGCTGGTGATCGTCCTGAACCGCGTGGCCTATCGGGTCCCGGTGACCGCCGGACAGATGGCCGGCGTGGTCCTGACGCTGATCGGCGCGGGCCTCGCCGCCACCCATGGCGATCTGGCGGTGCTCACGCACCTCGCTTTCAACCGCGGCGATGTCCTGGTGTTCGGCGCCTGCCTGCTCTACGCGGGCTACACGATCTTTCTGCCGACCCGGCCGAAGGTCTCGGGGCTGGCCTTCTTCGCCGCGATGGCGGTCGCCGCTCTGCTGACCTCGCTGCCGCCGCTGGCTGTCGAATGGGCGAGTGGGCGTTCCGTCTGGCCGGGCCCGGAGGGTTGGGCGATGGTGGCCTTCGTGGGCCTTGGGCCCTCGCTGCTGGCGCAGCTCTTCTTCATGCGCGGGGTGGAACTGATCGGCCCGAACCGGGCCGGCCTGTTCGTCAACCTCGTGCCGATCTTCGGCGCGATCCTCGCCGTCCTGCTGGTCGGCGAGCCGTTCGGAGCGACGGAAGGCATCGCCCTGGCGCTGGTGCTCGGCGGCATTGCCTGCGCCGAGCGGCTGAAGCCGGGACGGGCCGTCGAGCCCGCGCCGGAAGCCGCTTAGAGCGCCTCGCAAAACTCCCGGTCACCGGGAGGTCTCCCTCTGGCCGCGACAGCGCAGCGGGAGCTTTGCGAGAGGCTCTTACTCGCAGACGCGGACGCGGCGGATGTAGACATCGCCATAAGGATCGACCGTCCGGCGGCGCTCGAAGTGGCAGACCGGGCCGTAATCCTCTTCGACGTAGACGGGCGGCGGGGCGCGATAGACCGGGCGGCCCGGGTAATAGCCGTTGTTGGCCGACGCGATGGCGCCGCCGACCGCGAGGCCGCCGAGCACGCCAAGAGCCGCCGCGCCGCCGGCGCCGATGCCGTCACGGGCTTGGGCGGCCGGCGCCAGCGTGGCGAGGCTCCCGACGACGAGGCTCGTCGCGAGTAGGTACTTCATGACATCCCCCTGGAAGCAGGCGATTCGTGCCGGACATCGGCACAGTCCCGCTAGCACGCCTGAGCTTTGGGGCGTTTGTTCGGCCGCACAGACCAGGACCGGGCGGCTTGACGTGGGGTGTTCCGCCGCACCAAACCCGGTGGATCGGGTGCGCAGCGGAGGCCGGCATGGTGACACGGGGTTTCGTCGGGCGCAGGCAGCCGCCCGAGACCGGCGCGCGCCTGCCGCCGGGACAGTACCTGACCGATGACTTCCCGATCCTCCAGATCGGCCCGAACCCGACTGTCGATCTCGCGACGTGGCAGTTCACGCTGCGCGAGGGCTCACGCCCGATCAAGACCTGGAGCTGGGAGGCCTTCGAGGCGCTGCCCCGGACCACGTGGCACGGGGACATTCACTGCGTCACCAAGTGGTCGAAGTTCGACACCGCCTGGGAGGGCGTGACTTTCGACGACCTGCTGGTCGATGCCGGGATTTCGGCGCCGACGCCGTTCCTGCTGGCGGAATCCTACGACGACTACACCACCAACGTGCCGGTGGCCGATCTCGTCGGCGGCCGCGCCCTGGTGGCGACGCGCTATGCCGGCCAGCCGATCCATCCGGATCATGGCGGCCCGGCGCGGCTGTTCGTGCCGCACCTCTACTTCTGGAAGAGCGCCAAATGGGTGAAGGGCTTGCGCTTCACCCGGACCGATACGGCTGGATTCTGGGAGCTGCGCGGCTACCACATGTACGGGGATCCCTGGCGTGAGCAGCGCTACACCGGTGACTGAGCCCATCGTCTTCCGCTGGCACCGGGCCGCGATCACCGCGCTTGCGCCGGTCACGCCCCACGTGGCGAGCGTCCGGCTGCGCTGCCCGCTGGCAGAAAGCTACCGGGCGGGCCAGCATGTCGATGTCCGGCTCACCGCCGAGGACGGCTATCAGGCCCAGCGCAGCTACTCGATCGCCTCGGCGCCGGATGGCAGCGGCACTCTGGAGCTGATGATCGAAGGGCTGCCGGACGGCGAGGTCTCGGGCTGGTTCACCAGCCTCGCCGAAGTCGGCGATCAGGTGGAGTTGCGCGGGCCGATCGGCGGCTCCTTCTCCTGGGACGGCCCCGACGGCGGGCCGCTGCTGCTGGGCGGCGGCGGCTCCGGGGTGGTGCCGCTCCTGGCGATGCTGCGGCGGCGGGCGCAGGGCTGGCGGGAGATCCCGGCGGCCTTGATCTACTCCGTCCGCACCCGAGCGGAGGCGATCGCGCTTCCCGAGCTGGAGCGGCTGGCGGCGGAGGATTCCGGCTTCTCGCTCCACCTCGCGACGACGCGCGAACCGGGGGGCAAGCGCATTGATGCCGGTCTCGTCGCCGAGGCGCTGCGCCGGACCGGACCGCCCGGGAAGGTCTTTCTCTGCGGCTCGAACCGCTTCGTCGCGGCGGCCTCCGACCTGATCGTGGCGGCTGGCGTCGCGCCGGGGGTAGTCCGGACGGAGCGGTTCGGGGCCTGACCGCCGGGGTCACGGGCTGAAGATCAGCACGAGGTAGACGAAGAACAGCACGAGGTGCACCGCCCCCTCCAGCACCGTGGTGCGGGTGCCGGAAAACGTCTGGGCGCTGAGGATCAGCGTCACGGCGAGCAGGGTCATCTCGGTGGGCTTAAGGCCGAGCACCACGGTCTGGCCGGTGAGCAGGCCGATCGCCAGGACGGCCGGGACGGTCAGGCCGACCGTCGAGGTCGCAGCGCCGAGGCACAGGTTGATCGCCCGCTGCAATTCGTTGCGCGCCACCGCCTTCAGCGCCGAGATTCCCTCTGGTGTGAACACAATGGCGGCGATCAAGACGCCGCCGAGCGCCGTTGGGGCGCCCAGCGCCGCGATGCCGTGATCGAGGATCACCGCCAAGCTCTTGGCCAGGATCACGATCGGCACGACGTTGGCCAACAGCAGGCCGAGATGCTTGGCGATGCTGCCGCCCGAAACGGTGGAGGTCTCGGCCGGATGCTCGGCGTCCCGGGCCTCCGCGTCGATGAAGAACTCGCTGTGCCGGCCGGTCTGGATCAGCAGAAATACCCCGTACAGCGCCAGCGTGAACACCGAGAAGGCCACGGCCTGGAGGGTCGTCAGCGTGCCGTCGCTGGTCGAGCTGGTGAAGTTCGGGATGATCAGCGCGATGCTGGTGAGCGGGATGATCACCGACAGGAAGGCGGACGCCCCCTGCAGGTTGTAGCGCTGCTGGTGATGGCGCAGGCCGCCGACCAGCAGGCCCAGCCCGACCACGCCGTTCAGCACGATCATCAGCACGGCGAACATCGTGTCGCGGCCGAGCGTCGGCGCATCCTTGGCCGAGAGCATCACGGCCGAGATCAGCGCCACCTCGATGATCACGATGGAGAGGGTCAGCACCAGGGTGCCGAGCGGCTCGCCGAGCCGGTGCGCGATTTCCTCCGCCTCGTGCACGACGCCGAAGGCCGCCCAGACGATCACCGCCAGAAGCCACGCGAACAGCCCCCCGGCGAAGAGCGGCTGCGACAGGTCGGCGAGCCAGCCCTTGCCGAACCACGCGAAGGCGAGAACCGTCGCCCAGGCCGCCGCCACCCGCAGGGCTGCCGTCATGTCCGTGAGTTCCCCGCCGATGCCGCGCCGAAGCCGCGGCGCCAATCTAGACCGTGTCATAGGCCGCCGAGGGGACGCGACCAGTGCCGGCGAGGGCTGCGAGGCGGTTATCCCGAGGGGATGGCCGGGATAACCCGTGGGTCTCAGAAGAACGCCTGCAGCCCGGTCTGGGCCCGACCCAGGATCAGCGCGTGGACGTCGTGGGTGCCCTCGTAGGTGTTGACCGTCTCGAGGTTCTGGGCGTGGCGCATCACGTGGTACTCGCCCATGATGCCGTTGCCGCCGTGCATGTCGCGGGCGGTGCGGGCGATGTCGAGGGCCTTGCCGCAATTGTTGCGCTTGACCAGCGAGATCATCTCCGGGGCCATCTTGCCCTCGTCCATCAGCCGCCCGACCCGGAGCGAGGCCTGGAGGCCGAGGGCGATCTCGGTCTGCATGTCGGCGAGCTTTTTTTGGACAAGCTGCGTTTGCGCCAGGGGGCGGCCGAACTGCTTGCGCTCCAGGGTGTAGTTGCGCGCCCGGTGCCAGCAATCCTCGGCGGCGCCCATCGCCCCCCAGGAGATGCCGTAGCGCGCCCGGTTCAGGCAGCCGAACGGGCCCTTGAGGCCGGAGACGTTCGGTAGCAGGGCGTCCTCACCGACCTCGACGCCCTCCATGACGATCTCGCCGGTGGTGGAGGCGCGCAACGACAGCTTGCCCTTCAGCGTCGGGGCCGAGAGGCCCTTCATGCCCTTCTCCAGGATGAAGCCGCGGATCGCGCCCTCATGGGCTTCCGATTTCGCCCAGACCACGAACACGTCCGCGAAGGGCGCGTTCGAGATCCACATCTTGGCGCCGCTGATCCGGTAGCCGCCGTCGATCTTCTCGGCCTTGGTCTTCATGCCGGCCGGGTCCGAGCCGGCATCGGGCTCGGTGAGACCAAAACAGCCGATCCACTCCCCCGAGGCGAGTTTCGGCAGGAATTTTTGGCGCTGCTCCTCCGAGCCGTAGGCGTGAATCGGGTACATCACGAGGGAGGATTGCACGCTCATCATCGAGCGGTAGCCGGAATCCACCGCCTCGACCGCCCGCGCCACCAGCCCGTAGGCGACGTAGGAGGCACCCGCGCAGCCGTATTCCTCCGGCAGGGTGACGCCGAGCAGCCCGAGTTCGCCCATCTTCCGGAACAGGCCCGGATCCGTCTTCTCGTTGGCATAAGCCTCGACGATCCCGGGCAAGAGCTGCTCCTGCGCGAAGCTCTGGGCGACATCGCGGATCGCGCGCTCGTCCTCGGTGAGCTGGTCTTCCAGCAGGAAGGGATCGTCCCAGACGAAGCGCGGCGAGGCCGGAGCCGAGGGGGAGGCGCTGCCCGGGGGGCGCATCGGAGCGTTCATAGGGGATCCTCGCCTGCAGAGGTTGCGCGCAGCCTCACAAGCTCGCGCTTGGGGTCACACTAGACCCGAGCCGGTCATCGTCCAACGGGCCGGGTGACGCCGGGGCGCCGCCGTCATGCCCGGCCCAGCAGCATCAGCCACGCCACGGTGGTGAGCGGCGCCAGGAGGGTTGAGACCAGGACCGAGGCCGCGACCATGCCGGTTTCGGTCCGGTAGCGGGCCGCCAGCAGGTAGGCGTTGATCCCCACCGGCATGGCGGCGAACAGGGTGGCGACCCCCGCATAGGCGGGGGGCATCGAGAAGACGTGGAAGGCCAGCACCCAGACCGCCAGCGGGTGCAGGAGGTTCTTCAGCAGCGCGATCACCAGGGCGCCCTTGAGGTCGAACAGCACCCGGTAGCGCTTCAGGCCGGCGCCGAGCGCCACCAGTGCGCAGGTCGAGGCCGTGCCCGCGAAGGCGTCGATCAGGGAGCGGACGATGCCGGCCGGCGCGACGCCGAGGCCCTTCATGGCCATGCCGATCAGGAGCGCCACGAAGATCGGGTTCTTGAGGAGCACCAGGGCAAGGCCCCGGATCCGCGCCAGGATCGGCAGGCCGGAATCGGATTCGATCAGGAAGGTGGCGCTGCCCATCATCAGCGGCAGGTGGACGGCGAGCAGCATGAACAGCGGGAAGGCGCCGTCTTCGCCGTAGGCCTGGAGGATCATCGGCACGCCGACGAAGACGGTGTTCGACTGGCTCGCCGCGAAGCCGTGGAGGATCGCGCCCCGCCGCTCAATCCCCGCGCGCCGCCGGGCGATCAGCGTACCGACGAACCACGAGACGCCGGCGCCCCCGAAATACGAGACCCAGTAGGACCACGCCACGGTCCCGCTCATGCCGGGCTTTGTCAGCGTGGCGATGATGAGCGCCGGGACGGCGACCGCGAAGACGTATTCCGACAGGCCGTCGCTGACCTTGTCGGAGAGTAGCCCCGTGAGCGCTGCCCCCCAGCCGATCAGGACGATCCCGAAGATCGGGGCGATGATGGCGAGGGCGTTCACGGGGACGGGCTGTTTACCGATGAGCGGGAGGCCCGCTCATAGCATGCCGCTGTCGTTGCGCCCCCGCGCAGGGCGAATGGATGATCGGATCCCGTTGCCCGTGAACAGTCCCGATTGGGGTCTAATTGTTGTCCAGCACCTCGATCGGATTCGTGCGCTGGCTCGCGGACGGTTCCTTGGTGAGGTTGGCGCCGCCTTCCCGCTGCGCCTTCACGTCCCGCGGCGATCCGGGGCCGCCAACGGCTTGGCCGCCCTCGGTGCTCTGTGTGGGAACGGTGCCGGACGCGAGTTCGAGACAGGTCACCATCTCGACGTAGGACGGGTAGCCACCGGCCTTGAACTGATCCCGGCATTGCCGCTTGGCCGCCGAGGTATAGCTGCCCCAATGGCGTTCGGCTTCCTTCCTGGCCTCCCGCTCGGAGCGGAGGCAACCATCGTAATTCGCCTGATCGCTGATCGAGGTGTTGGCGGCCTGGGAGGATTGGCAGGTCCGCTCGACGTCCAGGTTCGGGAACGCGTCGGCGCGGGCGGGCGGTGCCAGCGCCAGGGTGAGAAGGGCGAGGGCGCTCGGCACCATCGCGTGAAAACGGGTCGTCATGAAGGAGGGCTCGCGATGTATGGCGCTCGGCGCCGACGGGTTTGCCGGCACAACGCGCCACGAGCCCGTTCGGCACCATGTGCCGTCCCTGTTCAGCTCGGATGCGCGCCGCGCAGCGCCTGATCGAGGTCGGCGAAGAGGTCGTCCGTGTCCTCGATGCCGGTCGAGAGACGCAGCAGGTCCGGCGGGCAGGGGCTCCCCGGACCCTCGACCGAGGCGCGGTGCTCGATGAGGCTCTCAACCCCGCCGAGCGAGGTGGCGCGCTTCCACAGCCGCACTCGCGCCGCCGTCGCGATGGCGCCCGCCTCGCCGCCCGCGACCCGGATCGACAGCATGAAGCCGAACCCGTCCCGCATCTGCCGACAGGCAATGGCGTGCCCGGGATCCTCCGGCAGCCCCGGATACAGGACGCGGGTCACGTGCGGGTGGCCAGTCAGGCGCTCGGCGAGCCGCAGGGCGCCCGCCGCTTGTGCTGCCGCCCGCAGGTGGAGGGTCCGCAACGAGCGCATCAGCAGATAGGCCTCGAACGGCCCGAGGATGCCGCCGCTGCCGGCGCGGATCGCCTTGATCCGGTTCCAGAACGCGTCGTCCCGCGCACTCGCCAGAACGCCCGCCACCACGTCGGAATGGCCGTTGAGGATCTTGGTGGCCGAGTGCATCACGATATCGGCGCCGCGTTCGAGCGGGCGCGTGTGCACCGGCGAGGCGGCGGTAGAATCCACGGCCAGCCGCGCCCCGGCGGCATGGGCGATCTCCGTGGCGACGGTGATGTCGGTCACCGTCCAGAGCGGGTTGCCCGGGGTCTCGATCCAGACGAGCTTGGTCTGTCCGGGCTGGACCGCGCCGCGCAGGGCTTGGGAATCGTCCGTGTCCACGAAGGTCAGGCTCAGCCCGCGCCGGGGCGCCTCTTCTCGCAGCCAGCGCTTCAGCGCCCAGTACATAACGGTGCCGGCCACGACGTGATCGCCCGGCTCGAGTGCACCGAACACCGCGGTGGCCGCCGCCATCCCGGAGCCGAACAGCAGGGCGCCGGCGTCCGCGCCCTCCAGCATCGCCAGGACGGACTCCGCCTCACGCACCGTGGCGTTGTCGGGCCGGGCGTAGCCGTAGCCCGAGCTGTAGCCGTTGTCGGGATCGCGGATGAAGGTCGTGGAGACGTGGAGCGGCATCACCACAGCCCGGGTCTCGGGCTCGATCCGGCCCATCGCCTGCGCGGCGAGGCTCGTTCGCGTGAAAGCCGGCGTTCCGTCGGGCCGTGTATCCGTCGGCACCTGCGGCGCGTTAGGCTGTGTCATCTGGCGATTCCCGGCGGATGGAGAGGGGCGCGTGCCACGGGCTCTTGCCCTCGGCAACCCGCCCTCGGAGACGGATGTCATGATCACCGCCACACAGGTGCCCGAAGGCGCTGCCCTGCCGCGCTGGCTGCGGCTCGCCGCCGCGATCCTGCCGGTCGTGGCCACCGCGGCGATCGGCTCGGTGGCAACCCAGGCCGAGATCCCGGGCTGGTACGCGGGCCTGAACAAGCCGGTTTTCAACCCGCCCAACTGGCTCTTTCCAGTGGCCTGGACGATCCTCTACACGATGATCGCGGTCTCCCTCTGGCGGTTGCTCGGAGCGATGCCGCGCACGGGCCCGAGCCGGGAAGGCTGGTGGCTGGCGCTCGCCGCCTTCCTGGTTCAGATCGCGCTCAACGCCGCCTGGACGCCGGTCTTTTTCACCGCCCACGCGATCGGCACCGGGCTGATCGTGGTGGCGATGCTGCTGGTGATGGTGCTCTGGACGATCCGGCTGACTTGGCGGTTCGACCGGCTCGCGGCCTGGCTGCTCGTGCCCTACGCCGCCTGGGTGGCCTTCGCGACGCTGCTCAACGCCGCGATCCTGCGGATGAATTGAGCGGGTCTCAGTGCCCGCTGCTTGCCGATTCGTCACCCGCCGGCTTCCCGTCGTCCCGGGCGCGGTGGAGCAGGAAGATCGCGAACACCATCGTGATGATCAGCCCGGCGAGCACGCCGAGCTCGATCATCGAGGCCTGGAACAGCGCCTGCTTCTCGGGCGACCAGTCCTTGGCGTGCATGATCTCCGAGGATTGGAGAGTGATCACCAGAACCCGCCGGATCGAGGCGATCAGACCGACGATCAGGAACGGCTCGCAGGTCAGCGTGCCCGACCGCATCGACACCCGAACCGTGTGCAGGATCTCGATCAGCATCAGCAGGAACAGCAGCCGGTCGACCACCTCCAGGATCTGCTGGGCACTTCCCAGGGCCTTGAAGGCATCCAGGGTCAATCCGGCCGCATCGATCAGCGCGACGAGCGCGGTCAGCGCCAGCAGAAGCCCGAGGGCCGCGTAGATCGCGTGCTCGGTGTGCAGGAAGATTGCGCTGGCAACCTTCGTCAGGCGGCCCTGGTCCTCGGTCTCGTGCGGCATCATACCCCCCGGAAGTATGCCGTAAAGATAAGCGTCTGCGCCGCACGTCCAGTCCGGCGCAAGGTGATCCTAGTGGAAGAACGGCAACGCGTGTGGCGCCAGATAACCGAAGCCGAGGAGCGCCGCGCCGGCAAGGCCGAGGAAGCCGCCGGCAAAGACCAGAACCGCGATCCCGGTGATCACCTCCGCGGAGGCCAGCACGATGCCGATCTGGAACGCCGCCGAGGCGAGCTCGTAATGATGGTAGCGCAGCAGGGCGAGGTCACGCCGGCCTTCGGAGGCCTTGGCCTTTTCGGAGAGTTCCCTCCGGCCCTCGCCGGTCGCCGGCTCCGAGTCCCAGCGCGCCAGGGTCTTGGCCCATTCGGCGCGCTTGGCCGCGATCGCGTCCTGGTTCGGGCCGGGCGGCACCAGCGCCAGCGCCTCGTCGGCGGTCTTGAGCACCGTCGAGCGGATCGTGCGGGCCTGGAAATAGGCCCATTGATTGGCGGCCTCGACATTGGCGCCGATCGAATCCGTCTGGGAGGCTTTGCCCAGGGTCTCGCTGAAGGCGAGGAACAGCGCCAGGACCGAGATCAGCAGCGCCACGCGCTTGTTCGACCCCTCGACCGCCCCGTGACCACCCGACATCGCTACCCCGTTCTTCGTTCGATTCGCAGGCGGGAGTCACAGCGCATTGCGGCGCAACGCGCAATGCGGATCGCCTATTCCGCGGCGATCCGCGGTGGTGGCCGGTGCCCGTCATTGGCCGGATGCGCCGGGTCGAAGGCGATTGCATCCTCCGGATCGTCCCGCTCGCCGATGAAGCGGCCGAACAGCCGCTTCATCAGGTGCGAGAGGTCGTCCATCAGCACGAAGATTGCCGGGACGAAGACCAGCGACAGCACGGTCGAGACGAGGAGGCCGCCGATCACCGCCACCGCCATCGGCGATCGGAACTCGCCGCCGATCCCGTAGGCCAGCGCCGAGGGCACCATACCGGCCGCCATGGCGATCGTGGTCATCACGATCGGCCGGGCGCGCTTGCGGCCGGCATCAACGATCGCCTCGTTGCGGTCGACCCCGGCGCGGATCTGCTCCACGGCGAAATCCACCAGCATGATGGCGTTCTTGGTGACCACGCCCATCAGCATCAGGATGCCGATCACCACCGGCATCGAGATCGGCATGTGGCAGATCAGCAGGGCCAGGATCGCGCCGCCGATCGAGAGCGGCAGCGAGAACAGGATGGTCAGCGGCTGCAGGAAGTTGCCGAACAGCAGGATCAGCACGCCGAACACCATCATCAGGCCGGCGCCCATGGCCAGGGCAAACCCCTCGAACACCTCACCCATCACCTCGGCGTCGCCGGTCTGGCTGATCGTCACCCCGGGGGGCAGGTTCTTGGCGGTGGGCAGGTTCATCACCTGGCTGATCAGCTCGGCCAGGGCGTCGGTGCCCTGCATGTCGCCCTCAAGCGCCACGCGCACCGCGCGGTCGTAGCGATCGATGCCGGTCGGTCCCTGGCCGAGGCTGATATCGGCCACGGTGGCGAGCGGGACGGCGGCCCCGCCCTTCACCGGCACCTTCAAGGTCTCGAACTCGGAGAGCCGGCCGCGCAGGCTCTCGGGGAGCTGCACGCGGATCGGGATCTGCCGGTCTGTGGCGTTGAACTTGGCGAGATTCATGCCGATGTCGCCGATCGTGCCGACCCGCACGGTCTCCGCGATCGTGTCGGTGGAGACGCCGAGATCGGCCGCCACCGCCGGCTTCGGCCGGATCCGGACCTCGGTCCGGTCGAGCGGCGCCGTCGACATCACGTTGACGAGGTGCGGGATCTGCTGCGCCTCGCGCTGAAGCTTGGCGGCGACCTCGGCGACGACCGCCTTGTCGGGACCCGCGATGATCAGCGCGAGGTCGCGCTGCCCGTTCTCGCGGAGCGCCCAGAAGCGGAGATCCGGCTCCTCGCGCAGGATCGCGGCGACTTCGGCGTCGACCTGCTTCTGGGTGCGGTGCCGGGTGTTCTTCGGCGTGAGGTTGATGGTCAGGCTCGCGAGCCGGACCTCCTTCTTGCCCGGCAATTGCCGGCCGCCATCCACGAACACGCTCTTCACCTCGGGCAGCGCCCGGATCTTCGCCTCGATCCGGTCGCTTACCCGGACCGTGTCCGGGAGCCGCGCGCCGGGCGGCAGTTCGAGGACGAACAGCGTGCGCGCCTGATCCTCCGCCGGCAGGAAGCCCGCAGGCAGCAGGCCCGTCGACGCGATGGAGGCGGCAAAGCACGCGATGCCGAGCACCAGCGTGATGAACTTGTGCCGCACCGACCACGCCACGAGGCGGGTGTAGCCGCGCATGACAAAGCCGTCGCGCGTGTGGTCCGGCCCGTGGTCGCGAAGGAAGTAGGCGGCGAGGAGCGGCGTGATCAGCCGCGCCACGAGCAGCGACATGAAGACCGCGGCCGCGATGGTCAGGCCGAACTGCTTGAAATACTGGCCGGCGATGCCCCCCATGAACGACACCGGCGAGAAGATCGCCATGATGGTTGCCGTGATGGCGATGACCGCCAGCCCGATCTCGTCGGCGGCCTCCAGGGCGGCACGGTAGGGCGATTTCCCCATCCGCATGTGGCGGACAATGTTCTCGATCTCCACGATCGCGTCGTCCACCAGGATGCCGGTGACCAGCGTGATCGCCAGCAGGCTGACCGCGTTGAGCGAGAAGCCCAGCGCGCTCATCACCCAGAAGGTCGGCAGCACCGAGAGCGGCAGCGCCACCGCGGCGATCAGGGTCGCCCGCCAGTCCCGGAGGAACAGCAGCACCACCACCACCGCGAGGGCGGCGCCCTCGATCAGGCCCATCATGGCCGAGTGGTAATTGCCGATCGTGTTATCGACGCTGGTGTCGATCAGGTCGAAGCGCACGTCGGGATTGGCCGCATGCAGCGCCGCGATCTTCCTGGCGACGCCGACCGAGACGTCCGCGTCGCTGGCGCCGCTGGCCCGGGAGATCGCGAAGGCGACCACCGGCTCGCCGTTGAAGCGCGCGAAGGTGCGCGGCTCCTCGGCGGTGTCCGACAAGGTTGCGAGCTCATCGAGGCGGACCTTGCGGTTGCCCGGCATGACGATCGAGGTCTTGGCCAACGTCTCCAGGTTCGCCGAGGCGGCGAGCGCGCGGATCGACTGCTCCTGGCCGCCGACCTCGGCCCGGCCGCCGGCCATGTCGGCGGAGGTCAGGCGCAATTGCCGGTTCACATCCGCGGCGGTGATGCCGAGCGCCAGCAGCCGGTCGGGCTTGAGGGTGACACGGATCTCGCGGGCGACACCGCCCAGGCGCTCGACACCGCCGACGCCCTTCACGCTCTGGAGTCCGCGCGCCACCACGTCGTCCACGAACCACGACAGGTCCTCGGGGGTCATGGCGGGCGCGGAGGCGCCGTAGACCATGATCGGCAGGCCGGCGATCTCGACGCGGGAGACGATCGGCTCGTCGATGGTCCGCGGCAGGTTCTGGCGGATCTTGGCGATGGCGTCCTTGACGTCGTTGGTCGCCCGGTCCTGGTTCACCTCCAGGCGGAACTCGATCGTGGTGGTGGAGATGCCCTCCGTGATCGTCGACAGGATGTGCTTGACGCCCTTCACCCCGGCGATCGAATCCTCGACCCACTTGGTGACCTGGGTCTGAAGCTCCGCGGGGGCGGCGCCCGATTGCGTGATCGTCACCGAGACGATCGGGATGTCGATGTTGGGGAACCGGGTGATCGGCAGGGCGCGGAAGCTCACCAGCCCCAGGATCATCAGGACCAGGAACAGCACCACCGACGGTAGCGGCTTGCGGATCGCCCAGGCGGAGACGTTGAGGCGCATCGATCGGTTCTCGGCTGAGTCCTACCGCGGGGCCGCGTCGGCCATGGGGGTGCTGGCCGTTGCGGGCACGGCACGCACGCGGTCGCCATCGCGCAGGAAGCTGCCGGCACGGGCCACGACGCTCTCGCCGGCGGAGACCCCGTCGCGAATCTCTGTGAAGCCTTCGGCCGACAGGCCCGTGGCGACGGTCCGCGCCTCGACGCGGCCGTCCTTCGCCACCAGCACGCTGGCGCGCCCATCCGCTGCGTAGAGCAGGCTGGAGACGGGGACGGCGATGCCGGTGCGGCGCGCCACCTCGACAGTGCCGCGGGCGAAGGCACCGATGCGCAGGGCCGGATCGTCGCCCAGCCGGATGCGGACCTTGCCGAGCCGGGTCGCCCGGTCAACCTCTGGGTAGACCCGGCGCACCTTCCCTTGAAGGTGCCGGCCGTCGTCGAGATCGAGGCTCGCCGGGTTGCCGACCTGGATGCGTGCGAGTGAGGTCTCGGGCACCTCGCCCTCCAGCTCGATCTCGCCCCGGGCGATCAGCCGGAACAGCGGCTCTCCCACTGCGGTGGCGGTGGCGCCGATCCGGGCGGTTCGGCGGTTGACGATTCCAGCCTCGGGCGCGCGGATGTCGGTGCGGGCGTGCCGAAGGGCGATCTCCGAACCGGCGGCCCGGGCGGTGGCGAGGTCGGCCTGCGCGGATTGGAGGCCCCCCTTCGCGGCGGCGAGACGGCCCTCCGCGCCCTGCGCGGCCGAGACGCGCTGCTCCAGCACGGCCGCGGTGGCGTTGCCAGTCTTGGCGAGCGCCTGGGCCCGTTCCAGCGCCTGCTTGGCCTCGACATTGGCGGCCTCCGCCTGAACGATCTGGCTCTGGGCCTGGACGATAGCCGCCTGAGCCCGGGCGATCGCCGCCGCGTTCGAAGCCTCCTGAGTCGCGATCATCTCCAGCGACAGCCGGGCGAGCACCTGACCTTTGGTGACACGGTCGCCTTCCTCGACGAGCAATTCGGTGATGCGCAGACCCTCGACCTCCGGGGAGACCAGGATCTCGTCCCGGGGCACGAGGGTGCCGGTGACGACGGCCCGCTCGACGATTTCGCGGCTCTCGGCCGGGACCACGGTCACGGCGGGGGCGATGGCGGCGGCATCGGGGACTGCGGCGCTCTCGATGGCCGAGGCCGGAATCGAGGCCGGCGCCGTGACGAGAATCGCGAGCCCGCACAGGAGACCGAGGCGGGACGCGCGCCAGCGGAAGGATTTCACGACGGGGGCCTCACAGTCGGCGCTCGATTGGTAACGCCGCTTCCTCGTCGAGTAGGTCGGCGAATTCATGGCGCGGGCTCCTCAACCGAGCCGAGTATAACCTCTATGGCCGGAGCCGTCGCCGGACCGGCCGCCGCACCTGCGGGCGAAAAAAAGGGGCTGCTTTTCCGGTCTTTGTCCTGCAACCCGCCGCGGATCGCGACGTTATCTCGGCAGTGGTCTTCTCATGACCGGAGAAGGTTCAATGAGCATCTTTCAGATTAAGCAGAAGAAGAGCGGCGCAGTTCTCTGGACCGGCGCGGCCGACGATGAGCAGACGGCCCTCGATGCCATGGCACGCGAGGCCGGCTACCGGGATTTCTCCGCGATTCCGGATAAGATCCGAGCCAACGAAGTAGAAGCCGCCAAGCTCGACCTGATCTCCTAAGGTTCGTCCTGCTTCGACAAGGGCGTCTGCCGAGTTGGCGGGCGCCTTTTTCATGGGCGCTCGAATGAGGCCGCGAGCGCATCGATGGCCGCCGCGCAGTCGGCCACCGCGGCCGGTCTGTGCAACGCGCCGATCACCGCCGGATCGAGGGCGAGCCCTGCTCGAATCAGGCTCGGCCATGCGGAGGCTTCGGGCCAGCCCTCGTGCACGATGGCAGCGCCGAGCCGGGCGAGCGCCGCGGCCTTCTCGGTTTGCTCGCCATAAGCCCGTTCCTCCGGCAGGCAGAGGAAGCGCTTGGCCTGCGCCGCCGCCAGAGCCACGACCCCATCGCCTCCGCCGCCGACCAGCAGAGCGGCCCGCGCCACATGCGCCGCGACATCGGGGACCCAGCCGTGCAGGTGCAGGTTGTCGGGGATCGGTCCGGTTCCCGTGACTGGACCGAGGACGTGCCAGGATCGGTCGGGTACCGACCTGGCCGCCGCTGCGAGATCCCCACGCGTTCCACCCGCGCCGCCTTGGCCGAAAACGACGACGATGTCGCGGCTCGCCTCGGTGGTGTCCTGGGCGGGGCCGCCGAGGAAACCGGCGTAGATCGTCTTGGCGCGAATCCAGTCGGGCACGCCTGCGCCGTCGAGCGCTTCGGGAAACGGCGCGAGCAGCCGGCTCGCGCTCCGAAAGGCTTCGCAATGCGGCTGGTCGGTGCGGGTGCCGGCGAGCCGCACCACCAGGGTCGGGACCGCGAGCAGGCGCGCGAACAGCGCCACCTCCACCGAGACGTCGACCACGAGGAGCGCAGGATCGGTCCGCGCCGCCCAGTCGGCGATGCGCGCCATCCGGGCGCGGAGCCCGGGGTGGTTCAGGGGCGCGTAGTGCAGCGCCTCCGGCCGTTCGGCCTCGCCGTCCCGGCCATCGAAGGCTGCGCCGCCGAGGGGGCGGTCGTCGGGCAGGTCGAGGATGTCGAGGCCGGCGGTGTCGAAGCCTGCGAGCGTGCCGATGATCGTGCAGGGCCGGGGCAGGGCGGCGGCCACCGCCCGCGCCCGCTGAAGATGGCCTGCGCCCTGGTGGTGGACATACCAGCCGATGCCGCGGGTCACGCGGCGTCCTTCACGGCGAGCGCCAGGGCGTCGAGGTCGGCGAGCGCCCGGTCGAGGGGACATTCCCGGGCGGGCGGGCTGCGCGATTCGAGAATCCGGTCGGCCCGCTCGACGAAGGCGATATCGTTGGGGCAGGGGCCGAGAACCGCGAGATCTTCGGGCCCGAGGCCGAGCCGCGCGCAGGCGGTCACGCGGGCCGGGGGCAGGAGTTGAAAGGCGCGCCGCAGGGCCGCCCGGCGCAGGATCAGCGCCTGCCAATGGGCGGCCTCCGGCAGCAGATAGGCCTCGCCGTCGAGCACGCGGGCGCGGCGCGCCATCTCGGTAGCCATCCCGCCCGAGACTCGGCCCTGGTGACGGGCCGAGACCATCACACGCACGTGCGGGCAATGGCGCAGGCGGGCGCCGTGGGCGCGCAGCAATCCGACGAGCGCGTTGTCCTCGCCGCAGGGGAGCGGCGGCAGGCCGCCGACCGCGCGGTAGAGCGAGACCGGGACGGCGAGGCTCGCGCCCGTATGGTCGCCGTGGCGCGGGGCGGGATCGTAGGGCGGCGGATCGAGGAGATCCTCCAGGTGCCGAACCCCGGCCCAGTAGCGCTCGATCCGGGCGTGCAGATCCGCCAATCGCGGGTCGGCATCCCCGTCATCGTCGATCACGAGACGGCCGCCGACGACGTCCGCGTGTGCGAGGGCTCGCAGGTTCGCGGCGATCCAGTCGGCCGGCAGGCGGGCATCTGCGTCGGTGGTGAGCAGAACCCCGTCCGGAACGCCATCCGCCGCGAGCCAGTCCGCGCCAGCCTCCATCGCCATGCGCCGCGCGGTACCAACATGGGCCTCCGTGCCGGAGAGTGTCGCCTCGATCAGCCGGATGTCGAGCGTTGCCCAGGCGCCCGCTTCCTGCCCGGCCCGCACCGCCCCCGCCGTCCCATCCGTGCAATTGTTGGCCAGCACGACGACGCGCACCGGGGTCGCGACTTCGGTCTGAGCGTTGAGCGACGCGAGCAGGCGCGGCAGGCGCTCCGCCTCGTTCCGCGCCGGAATGCAGACGATTCCGCGGGAGAGATCGGGCCGGCCGCTCATCTCAGCCGCGCCCGCCCGCGACCCGCAGGGTCGGCCGGGCCCGCTCGGCGCAGCGCGCCATCACGGCCTCGTAGGCTTCGAGATAGCGCGCGGTCATCGCAGCAGCGTCGTAGAGCGCCTCGGCCCGGTCGCGGCAGGCGCGGCGCGACAGGTCCGCCGCCTCGCGGATCGCCACCGCGAGATCCTGCGCGTCGTCGGGATCGGCCAGCCGGCCGCATTGTGCGTCGAGGATGTCGGGCATCGCGCCGCGGCGGAAGGCGGCCACCGGCGTGCCGCAGGCCAAAGCCTCCGCCACCACGAGGCCGAACGGCTCCTCCCAGCGCGGCGAAACGATCGCCACCCGGGCCCGGCCCAGATGATGGGCGAGATCCCGGTGCGAGAGATGGCCGAGATGCGTGAGGTCCGGTCCGAGCCGCGGCGCGATCTCGGCCGCCCAATAGGCCGGGTTGAGCTTCGGTCCCGCGAAGACCAGGGGCAGATCGGCCGCCCGCGCGGCGTCGATCGCAAGGTGTAGCCCCTTCTCGGGGACGATGCGGCCCGACCAGAAGGCGTAGGACGGCATGTCCGCCACCGCGTTGTAGGCGAAGTTCGAGAGATCGACGCCGTTATCGACCACCTGCGCGTCAGGCACGAGGGTGGCCCATTCCTGCGCGAGCGACGGTGAGACCGCCAGGAAAGCCATGTCGGGATCGGCCTTCACGATGCCGCGCACCAGGGCCTCGAAGGGCGGCGTGTGCAGCACCGTCACCCAGGGCAGGCCGAGCCGGGCGCTCTCCTGGAGGGGAAGGGCATGCAACGCATTGTTGTGCACGAGGTCGAAGCCGCCGGCCGCGACCATGTCCATCATCCGCCGGTAGGCGTCGTGCTCGGCGCGATCGATCGCCTCCTCGCGCTCGGGATCCATCAGCGCGTCCCCGGTGGGATCGCAGAGCATCACCGGGTCGAGTGCCGGGTCCGAGCCGCGGCTCGCGAACAACGTCACGTCGTGCCCGTGTCGTTTCAAGGCAACGGTGAGCAGGTGCGTGTGCATCTCCAGACCGCCGGCATAGGGCTGGCCGATCGGGTATTTGAGATGTGCGAGGACAGCAATCTTCACGCGCGCACCAGCTCTCGTAGGGTAGGGATATCGACCGCGCACAACGATACAAAAGGACTTAATTCCGTAGCGCGGCGGCGGTTATCATGTCGTAGGTTTCTTCACCAAGCGTTGCATCGTCGGGCCGGAGCGACGACGAGCGCGACGCTGATGGTCTTTGTAAGCGCGGCGGCCTGAACCAATGATGATCAAGCAGGTGTGATACCGGTTCATCCGCACCATGCGCGGTCGCGGGCATGCGCCGGACGTGCGGCGCCGAGAGGAACCGGGTCTTTGGGGATGGCGAGGGGGAAGCAATGAATCTTCCGGTCGGGCTGAGCGTGTTCGCAGTCGGTGCCGCAGCTCTGGTGATTCTCACCCTCGCGGCCGGGGTGAAGATCGTGCCGCAGGGCTACGTCTACACGGTGGAGCGATTCGGGCGTTACGCCCGCAGCCTCGGCGCCGGCCTCGCGCTGATCGTGCCCTTCGTCGAGCGCGTCGGCCGCCGGGTCAACGTGATGGAGCAGGTGATCGACGTGCCGAGCCAGCAGGCCTTCACCCGCGACAATGCCGGGGTGACGATCGACGCTGTGGTCTTCTATCAGGTGCTCGACGCGGCGCGCGCCTCCTACGAGGTCTCGAATCTCGACCTCGCAGCCACGACCCTGACCATGACCAACATCCGCACCGTGGTCGGCGGCATGGATCTCGATCAGCTCCTCGCCCACCGCGACGAGATCAACGAGCGCCTGCTGCGGGTGATGGATGCGGCCGCCTCGCCCTGGGGGGTGAAGATCAACCGGATCGAGATCAAGGACATCCTGCTGCCGCCCGACCTCGCGGGGGCGATGGCCCGCCAGATGAAGGCCGAGCGCGAGAAGCGCGCCTCGATCCTCGAGGCGGAGGGCCAGCGCGCCGCCGAGATCCTGCGGGCGGAGGGGCGCAAGCAATCGGCGATCCTGGAGGCCGAGGGCCGGCGGGAGGCCGCGTTCCGCGACGCCGAGGCCCGGGAGCGCTCGGCGGAAGCCGAGGCGCAGGCGACCGGGCTGGTCAGCCGGGCGATCGCCGAGGGTGATATTGCGGCGGCGAATTTCCTGGTGGCTGAGAAGTATGTCGACGCGGTCCGGGCGCTCGCCACCGCGCCGAACCAGCGGGTGGTGGTGGTGCCGATCGAGGCGGCGGCGCTCGCCGGCACCCTCGGGGGCATCGGCGAACTCACCCGCGCGGTGTTCGGGGAGGGTTCGCCGCCGCGGCGGGCGGGCTCGCCGCCCAACGTCGCGCCGCCGCGGGCCTGACCACCGTGACCACACTCGCGGAGTTCGTCGAAGCCCTCGGGCCTGCCTGGAGCTGGGCGATCGCGGGGCTCATCCTGGCGGGTGCCGAGATCCTGGTGCCGGGCGTGTTCCTGATCTGGCTGGGGCTGGCGGCCGTCGGCACTGGTCTCGCGGCGGCGGTGTTTCCGCTGCCGTGGCAGGGGCAGATGCTACTGTTCGCGGGGCTCGCTGTGGTTCTGGTCACGGGCGCGACTCAACTGAACCGCCGCGCCGCTGGGCGGGGCGAGCCGGATTTGAACCGGCCCGACCGTGGGTTGATCGGGCGCGCCGGTGTTCTGGACGAGCCGATCGTGCAGGGTGTGGGACACATCCGCTTCGACGACACCCTGTGGCGGGTCGAGGGGCCGGACCTGCCGGCCGGCGCGCGTGTGCGCGTTACCGGGATCAGCGGAACGGTGCTGATGGTCGAGGCGGCCTGAAGCGCCCGGCGCGCCGGCATGCCCCCGGCCGTCTACCCGAACGCCCCCACCTCGTGCTGGATCATGCCGGAGATCTCGCGCACCTGCTCGAACATCCGGCGGATCGGCTGGAACAGGTTGGCGTGCTCGGCCTCGTAGGTGCCGACATCCCGCGGGCCCGCCGGCTCGCCGAAGTTCAGCCCCAGGGTCGGATCCGGAGTGACCGGAAAAATCTCGTCGAGCAGCGTCAGGCAGCCGTCGATGTCGAGGCGCAGGAAGCGCTCCAGCAGCTGCTCGCGGGAGATGCCCGCCTGCGGTCGGAAGCCCGGGATATGCACCGCCAGGAACCAGATCCGGTGGATCAGCGCCAGCCGCAGCGCGTGCAGCAGGGTCAGCCGCGGCGACATCACGGGGAGGTCCGGCGCCGCCGCCGTCAGGGCCAGCCAGTCGCGGGTCAGGCGCCCGAACAGGCTGCGGAGCGCCGAGGCGAGGTCCAGGCGCTCCAGGGCGCCCGCGATCACCACCAACTCGTCCCGGCGGAAATCCTTCTGCGTGCGGCGTGCCCGCTCCAGCCACACGGCCGGATCGAGGGTGTCGATATAGGCGCGCAGCACGTCGAGGTCGCCGACCGAGGCCGCGTGCTGCACCAGCCGGAACGCCCGGGAGAAGCGCACCGAATCGCGGCGCATATCGCGAAAGAGGTCGGGCCCACGCTGGGCGGCGCGGCCGATCCCGTGGAGGGAGTTCGCCAGGAAGCCGAGCTGGTGCAGGATCGCGTTGTTGGGGATCGCCCGCATCTGGCGCGGATGGGTGATGCGCGCCGGCCCGCCGGTGTCGCTCTGGCGGGCCACGGGGCGTGAGCCGGTGCGGTCGATCAGGCTCGGGCCGAAGGTGCCGAGCAGCGCCGCGTAGCCCGCATCGTCCACCAGCGCCTCCATGTCCTGGCGGGCCGCGGTGAAGAATTCGAGGGCGAAATCGGGCTCGGAATAGATCGGGTCGTCCTTGGGATCGGCGCCCGCATCCGCGTCACGGAGGGCGTAATCCGCGAAGGAATCGTCCTCCGCGATGTCGAGGGCGTAGACGTGCTCGGCAATGCGGGCGACGCTGGCCTCGGCCAAGGCCTCGGTGCCGAACAGCAGGTAGCCGTCGGTGCCCTGGAAGCTCGATTCGAGCCGGACCTTGATGCCGGCCTTGCGGGCGCGGTCGCGTGCATCCTCCGGGGCGAGATAGGCGAGGCGGTCGCGCAAGGAGGTCGGGTGGGCGCCGCGGCCGATCGATTCGCCATGCGTGTCGAAGATCGCGAGTTCGATATCGGCCAGCCCGTTCTGGACCAGCATCTCGGTGATGCGCAGGCGCAGCCGCTCGATCCAGAAGGTGGCGGCGAGCTGGCCGACATAGCGGCCCGAATCCGAGTAGCCGAACTGCACGGTCAGCCGGCCGATGCGCTTGAGGTACTGGCGCCAGTGCGGGTTGCGCAGCGCGTCGTCGAGCACCCGGATGCCCTGCTCGAGGGCACTCGCCGTCTCGAACAGCGGGGTGATCTCCAGCTTGTCGGCGATCCCGTAGTGGCGCGCGAGCCAGAGGGCGGCGAGCAGGGTGTAGCCGGTCTCGGTCTCGGCGATGAGGAAGCGCACCGGATGGGTGCCGTCCACGTGCTTGAGGATCTGGGCGATCGTCATCATCAGCCGGGCGGCCGAGGCCCGCTCCGCGGCGAGCGCGCCGAAATCTACCGCCACCGGCCGCACGTCGTTGAGGAGGGCGTGGATCGTCGCGAGGTGCGAGCGGCGGCGGGCCGCGTCGGTGGGCTCGCCTTCGAGGTCGATCACCCGGCGCACCGCGTTGTGGATCTGGCTGGCGTTCAGCCGGAAATGCGGCAGGGCGTTCGACAGACCGTGCGTGGCGACGCCGGCGCGCAGGATCGCGATCCGGCGCCTGTCGGCCGCGTCGTCGGCGGCGTCCAGCGCCGCGGTGAGGCCCGCCAGGAGGGCGCCCGCATCGGTCTGAGCGCGTTCGCGCTCGATGATCAGCGCCAGGGCGAATCGGTGCACCGATTCGAGGGAGGGCTTATCGCCGAGCCTTGGGGCCACCGCGAGTTGGCGGTTGACCGCCGCCAGCGCCTCCTCGGCAAGTGCCCGGACCGGGCGGCAGCCGGCGATCTCGGGCAACTCGCGCATCACCCGGTCGAACTGCATGCGCTTCGAGATCAGCCGGTAGCGCAGGGTGTCCCACCAGCCGATATCGGTCCGCCCGTCCGTATCGCAGCCGACCCAGCTCGCGATTGCGAAGGGGCGGGGTGTCAGTTCGGTCCAGCGCTCCGGCCAGCGGGCGCGGGCGGCGTCGAACAGGGCGCCGTTGAAGCCGTCGAGCGCTAGGCGCCCGTTATTGGCCGCCGCGCAGGCCTGCTCGAACTCGACGTCCAGGGAGATCGGTGCGTCGGGCCGCGTGGAGTGTGCGGCGGCGCGCTCGATCAGGTCGGCGCGGGCCGCCGCGTCGGGCAGGCTCGCGGCCTCGGCGAGGAGGTTCGCCACGATCCGCGGCATCCCGAAGGTCGGATGCGCCGTGAACACCACCGCGAAGGCGGTGCGGTGGATGAAGGCCGCAAAGCGCTCGAAGCCTTCGTGTCCGTCGGGCGCCGCCGTCACAAGGAGGCCCGGCACCGATGTTGCCGCATCGCCGGGCCCGGACGCAAGCCCGACATAGCCGCGCAGCCGCGCGGCCCGCGCCGCCAGGGCTTCCGCGCGCAGCCGCGCGAACAGGGGGTCGAGATCGTCCGCGGAGATTTCGTCCCGGTCGAACCGCCGGGTGATCGCCAGGGTCACGGCCAGGACGGGATTGCGGAACGGATCCTCCCGCGCCTGATCCCGGGCGGCCTCGATCAGGCCGAGGAGGTGATGTTCCAGCTCCTCGGGCGCGCGGCTCGGCTCGTGCTGCATCGATTGGTCCCAGCTCCGGTCGGCCCGCATCTACCCGGTCCGTCGGCACACGCAAGGAGCGTTCCGCAGGCGCCGGGGTGGCAACGATCTGGTCGCCGGTCTACAGCTGCACGCCTCATGGAGCGCCTGCTCATCATCCTGGCGATACTGACCTTCGTCATCGCCCTCGTATCCGTCGCCACCATGGCGGCCCGGGGCCGGCGCGAGCCCCTGCGCATGGGATCGGAGTTTGATTCGGCGGACGAGGATTTGGTCATCGGCTCGGTCGGCCCGCGTAGCAGCCTGATCGATCGTACGGCACAGGTCCTCGATCAGAGGCCGTCCGACCCGCACGTGCTCGACTTGGAGGCGTCCGAATTGGAACCGATCAGAGCCCTGACCAAGTCGGGGCGCGAGGACTTGCCCCGGCGCGATCCGCCGGAGTCCCGCCAATGAGGTCGCCGGCTTTCGGGAGCCGCGCCCTGTTGCTCGCCGTGTCGCTCACCCTGCCGGTCGGACAGGCGCCTCAGGCCGCGCCTGCGCAGCAACCTCCGGCCGCGCCCACCCAGGTGCCGTCCGAGCCGGTGCCTGCGGCTCCGGCCTCGAACGAGGCACTACCGGCGGCGGCTTCCCCGCCCGGGCAGCCCTGCGGGGCCAGCGCCGCACGTTTCGAGAGCGGCAAGGCCTTCAAGATGGTGGTCACCCGGGCCGGACAGGTCCAGACCACCAATCCGTTGCGGCCCCTGACGCCCGAGGTGAACGAGGTGCTGCTGGTGGTGATCGCCGGGAAGGTCGCCACCGCGTACGGCCCGGACTTCACGGCGTTGCGGCGCGGGAGCGCCCCGGCGGCCATCGAGGCGATGCTGGGCGGTCCAATCAAGTGGCAGCCGACCCTGCCGACGCTGCCCGAGGCCATGACGATCGTCAGCGAGGAGGGCACCCCCCTGGCGCAGCTGACGTTTCGCGCCTGCGAGACGCCGCCTGCCGTGAAGGCGCCCCCTCCGAAGGCGGAGGCCCGGAAGAAGGCCCCCGCCCGGCGGGCGCCGCCCAAGGCGGCGGCCGAGAAGACACCCCCGGGCTTTTCCATGCCCCAGGGGGCAATCGCCGAATAAAGCGCCCTTCGCCGAAGTGGATACCGGTTCGGCGCGAAGACGCGTCACGACAAAGGCTTGGCACCGTGTGCGACCGCAACGCGATCGAGCACGGCTCTGGCCGGTTACTTCTGCTTGGCGATGACCTTGTCCTTGATGCCGTCGTAGACGGTCTTCGGGATGATCTTCTTGGTGACCAGATCGTCCTTGCCCCGGTAGGGACGGCCCTTGATGATCGCGGCTGCGCGGGCCGCGCCGATGCCGGGCAGGGCATCGAGTTCCTCGGCGCTGGCGCTGTTGAGGTCGATCAGCGCGGTCTTGGCGGCGTTCGGCGAGCCGGCAACCGGGACGCTCGGCGCCGTGGGCCGGGTCGGGGCGGTCGGTGACGTGGTCCCGGGCGCCTGCGGGGCGGGGGCTTGGGCCAGGGCGGGGGCGCCCACGAGGCTGGAGAGGAGGGCGAGCAGAGCGAGGGTCTTGGTGGAGGAGGCCATGGCGTTCTCCCGAGAGGCACGGTCCGCGTCGCGGCACCGTCGGCCAAGCTCTGGGCCGCGCCGCTTGAACCCACGCTTAACGGTTGTGCCCGGCGCCTCTAGCCACGGGCGGACGCCGGAGCTATAAGCGCGCCCTCATCCGTATCCCGCGGTGCGCGTGGCGATCCTCGATTGGGGAGCCGCCCGGGCGCCGCTTTGTCCGCGGCGTCACGAAGGATCACACCATGGCCGTCCCGAAGCGAAAGACCTCCCCCTCCCGCCGCGGCATGCGCCGCTCGGCCGATGCCCTCAAGGCGCCGACCTATGTCGAGGACAAGGATTCCGGTGAGCTGCGCCGCCCGCACCACATCGACCTGAAGACCGGCATGTACCGTGGCCGTCAGGTCCTCAAGGTGAAGTCCGCCGAGGCCTAAGGCGTCTCGCGGCGCCTCAGGCGAGGCGCCGCGCGGTCTCCGCGTAGCACGCGGCGGCCAATCGGGTTCGTTCAAGGCGCGACGGAAGCAGCGTCGGGTCGTCGGCCGTCAACAATTGCGCGATGAATCCGGCGCGGGATTGTCCCGGGGCCGCGCGCTCCGCCGGCACAGCCCTTTCACGCCCTTCCGGGCGTCCCCCATCAATGACAACGAGGGCGCGTCCTGCGGGACGCACGGTCTCGGACCGCGCGCCCTCCGTGGCGCCGGGTGTCGCCCGCACAGGCCTGACCTGTGCCGGGCCGAGACGATTGCCTGCTTCGACCCGCACCATCGCGACACGCTCCGCACGTTACCGTGCCGGTGTCGCAAGGGTGATACCGATATTAAGGGTTCGTCAACTTTTATTCGGTCGTAGCGGATAGGCGATTATTTTTTCGCCAGCGCTTCCAGGCGCTGCTGCATCTCCAGCATCTGGCGCTTCAGGTCGTCGAGCTCGCCGCCGCCGTATGCGGCCGGCGCGGGGGGCGGGGCCGGCTGAGTCCCGGCGGGTGGCGCGAAGCCCGTGAACATCTTCATGGCGTCGCCGAAGAAGCTCATATTGGTGCGCACCTGCTGCTCGATCGCGTTCTGGAACGCGGCCGGGCCGAAGCTGTGGGCGAATTTCTCGCGCAGACCATCCTGATCCTTGGCGAAATTCGCCATCGAGAATTCGAGGAAGCTCGGCACCATGGTGCGCATGCTGTCGCCGTAGAACCGGATCAGCTGGCGCAGGAACGCCACCGGCAGCAGGTTCTCGGCGCCGGCCTTGTTCTCCTGCTCGAAGATGATCTGCGTGAGCACCGATCGGGTGATGTCGTCGCCCGTGCGCGCATCGTACACGACGAAGTCCTCGCCGTTCTGGACCATCGTGGCGAGGTCCTCCAGCGTCACATAGGTCGAGGTGCCGGTGTGGTAGAGGCGCCGGTTGGCGTACTTCTTGATGACGGTCTGGGTGGCCTTGACGGTATCCGCCATCGGAAACGGCCTTTCTCGACTCGAGAACACGGGACGTGAGGGTCGCGCGTGCGGCCCTGCGGGGATCGTCTTCGCGCCCGCAGCACGATCCTTAAAGCCTTCTCCGGGCGCAGAAAACAGCAAACTGCATCTCTTCAACGCAGAATAATGCAGGCATCGCCACGCCCGGACGCCATTTCAGTCTCGCGGGCGCGTCATCGGCTTCGATTCCGCGGCTGGATGCGCAATCTTGACTTCGCCGATGTCACGCCCTTCATCGCAGGGCCAGCACAGAGCGTGCCCCGGAAGGCGCGCCGGCTCGCGAGAGGAGAACGCAACATGGCAGCCAGCGAAGAGATCGTCATCGTCGGGGCCGCGCGCACGCCGGTCGGCTCGTTCGGCGGTGCCTTCGGGGCGGTGCCGGCTCACGAGCTCGGCGCAACCGCGATCAAGGCCGCCCTGGAGCGCGCCAAGGTCTCGCCCGAAGAGGTCGACGAGGTCATCTTCGGCCAAGTGCTCACCGCGGGTGCCGGCCAGAATCCCGCCCGTCAGGCTGCCATCAAGGCTGGCATCCCCGAGAAGGCCACCGCCTGGGGTCTCAATCAGGTTTGCGGCTCGGGCCTGCGCACGGTCGCCATCGGCATGCAGCAGATCGCCAACGGCGACGCCAAGGTCATTGTGGCCGGCGGCCAGGAATCGATGTCGCTCTCGCCCCACGCCCAGTACCTGCGCGGCGGCCAGAAGATGGGCGACGTCAAGCTCGTCGACACCATGATCAAGGACGGGCTCTGGGACGCCTTCAACGGCTACCACATGGGCCAGACCGCCGAGAACGTGGCCCAGGCCTTCCAGCTCACCCGCGAGCAGCAGGACCAGTTCGCGACCCGCTCGCAGAACAAGGCCGAGGCCGCCCGCAACGAGGGCCGCTTCAAGGACGAGATCGTCCCCGTCACCGTGCCGGGCAAGAAGGGCGACACGGTCGTCGACACCGACGAGTATATCCGCGACGGCGCCACCGTGGAGGCGATGGCCAAGCTGAAGCCCGCCTTCTCCAAGGAGGGCACGGTGACGGCCGCCAACGCCTCGGGCCTCAACGACGGCGCTGCCGCCCTGGTGCTGATGTCGGCCTCCGAGGCCGAGCGCCGCGGCCTCACCCCGCTCGCCAAGATCAAGTCCTGGGCGACCGCCGGCGTCGATCCCAAGGTGATGGGCACCGGCCCGATCCCGGCTTCCCGCAAGGCCCTGGAGAAGGCCGGCTGGAAGCCCGCCGACCTCGACCTGATCGAGGCCAACGAGGCCTTCGCGGCCCAGGCGCTCGCGGTCAACAAGGATATGGGCTGGGACGACGCGAAGGTGAACGTCAATGGCGGCGCCATCGCCATCGGCCACCCGATCGGCGCCTCGGGGGCCCGCGTCCTCGTCACGCTGCTGCACGAGATGAAGCGGCGCGACGCCAAGAAGGGTCTCGCCACCCTGTGCATCGGCGGCGGCATGGGCGTGGCGATGTGCATCGAGCGGACCTGATCGATCTGTAACGCCCGGTTCTCGACAACTTAGACTTAAGGCCGAGATCACAAAAATTCGCGTGCGGACGCCATCCGCACGCGTCATCACGGGCTGCAAACAGGAGGAAACTATGGCTCAAGGACGCGTCGCCCTCGTCACGGGCGGCACTCGCGGTATCGGCGCGGCGATCTCGAAGCGGCTGAAGGACAAGGGCTACAAGGTGGCCGCCAATTACGGCGGCAACGACGAGGCCGCCAACGCCTTCAAGGCCGAGACCGGCATCCCGGTCTTCAAGTTCGATGTGGGCGATCTCGCGAGCTGCGAGGCCGGCATCAAGGCGATCGAGGCGGAGGTCGGGCCGATCGACGTGCTGGTCAACAATGCCGGCATCACCCGCGATGGCGCCTTCCACAAGATGACCTTCGAGAAGTGGCAGGCGGTCATCAAGACCAACCTTGACTCGATGTTCACCTGCACGCGGCCGCTGATCGAGGGCATGCGCAGCCGCAGCTTCGGCCGCATCATCATCATCTCGTCGATCAACGGCCAGAAGGGCCAGGCCGGCCAGACCAACTACTCGGCCGCCAAGGCCGGCGTGATCGGCTTCGCCAAGGCGCTGGCTCAGGAGAGCGCATCCAAGGGCATCACGGTGAACGTGATCGCGCCGGGCTACATCGCCACCGAAATGGTGATGGCGGTGCCGGAGGACATCCGCAACAAGATCATCTCCACGATCCCGACCGGCCGCCTCGGCGAGGCCGACGAGATTGCGCACGCGGTCGAGTATCTGGCGAGCGACGAGGCCGGCTTCGTGAACGGCTCGACGCTGACCATCAACGGCGGCCAGCACTTCGTCTGATCGTCACCGGGTGCGCCGGCTCCAGGCTGGCGCGCCCGATTTGCCTCGGCGCGGCTGAATGCGCTGTGGTTCACACCAGATTCGTTCGCGCCTGTGCGCCCTGCGCAGCCTCAGCGCGCCGAGACAGTCGGACACTGCGCACGGGCCCACATCTGCGCCCCAGTCCTGCTCGCACATCAACCGATAAGGCCGCGCGGAATCTCATCGGTTCCGACCAGCTATCGTATTGCGGCGTGCGATCTTTAAATTTGTATCTATGGGTACAATTGATTGCATTTCTATTTCTGAATTCCGTGATCGACAGTAAGTTATAATCGAGCCCCCTGATCGCGGATTCACATTTGATGCGCCCCGCGATCGCGTGTGCATCACGGATGCCCCGGGAACCGATTGTTCACGTGCTCTGGGGCACGAACAAGTCGGGCGCGTCCGTATAGGTCTCGTTCCGTCGCGCCGCGGATGTTCGCGCCGACAGTAGAACGGGGGCGCGAGCACCATGATCCACCTTCTTTACGGTAAATACGGCGTTCAGCATGTTTGCGAGACCGGTGATTCTTCTGCGCAGCACAGCGGCGAGACTGGCGCCCGGCTGGCCCGGCGGCTGCCGGGCGCCGTGAAGATCGCCCTGGCGGCGGCCTGCACCCTCGGCCTCGCGGCCTGCGTCACCCCCCAGGAGCGGCACGCGATGGATCAGAACCAGTGCTACACCTTCGGGTTCGAGCCCGGCACCGATGCTTTTGCGGAGTGCATGATGGGACTCCATCAGGATCGAGCGGCCGCCGAGGCCGCCAGCAACCGGTACTGGCAGGCCCAGCGCGCCGAGCAGAACCGGCGCCGCGAGGCCCAGCACGACCTCTACAAAGTGATGAGCCTGCAGCGGAGCGGCGATCCGCGCTTCCCCGTCTGCGGCGCCTCCATCGACGGCGGCATGGATCACCGGACCATGACTTGGTACGGCCCCAACTGCCGCGCCCGCTGATCGCGATCAGGGAGAGCAACGATGTCGGACTTTCTCGCGCGCGGCCCCGAGCATCCCAGCCGGCTCATCTTCGTGTCCGTCGCCCTTGCGGCGACGGTGATTGGGATCGGAACGGGCGATATCCGCCTGTTCTTCCTGACGGTGATCGGCTGCACAATCCTGTCCTGCGCCGGCTACGCCTTGATCCGGCGCCGGCTCGGCTGGAAGCCGCTGAGCTTCGACTACCTGTTCGAGCTCCTGCGCCTGCTGTCACCGTCCTGAACCACCCGGCGGGAGTAACCCCCTCCCGCCCAGGGTCCCCGGATCAGCGCCCGCAAACCTCGACCCCCACCCCGAAACCTTTCACGTCAGGGAGGTCACCATGACGCTCGCCCTCATCATCGCCGGCATCCTCCTCGTCAACGTCCTGATGGCCGGGCTCTTCTCCCTCGTGGCGCTCTGGGCTGACTGACCCGCGCCTACGGGGCCCCGACACAGTTGGCATAGAAGGTCGTCGTCGCGGGCCAGTCCGAGAACACGCCCAGGACACCGACCTGCCCGTGCAGCACATCAAGCAGCCGGAGCATGTCGCCGTCCCCGGTCACCACCGGCTTGATCGACTGATAGTAGTAGCCGCCGCCATCCTTCAGCGGGCCGGAACGCTCCAGTGACCACGCGATCAGGCCGAGCCCGGCGCGCTTGGCCGCACGGGCATAGGTCGAAGGCTCGATGGTGCCGTCCGGCCCCGGCCGGACCAGCATCCACAGGGGCGGCGCCAGGATCCGCACGCCCTTCTGCGCCAGATCGGCCATGCCGGGCTGCCACGTGGCGGGATTCTCGGAATCGAACCCTTTGGCAGTCTCGTCCCGGTTGTCGAGGAAGATCGCCTGCCGACCGAAATCCGGCTCCTTCTCCAGCCAGTACAGGATGTCCCGCAACTGGAAGCTCTGTGGGTAGACGTCGCCCGCTGGAATGCCGGCCTGCTTGTACTCGTCGATCAGCTGCTGGGCGTACAGGTCCTGGGTGTAGGTGCCGTCGAACGGCATCGGCACCTGCGGCGCCTTGAGCTCGGGGGTGAACTTCCGGCCCATGCCCTTCACCAGCGCGATGTACTCCTTGTGGGACATCAGCGTGCCGGTGCCGGCGTAGAGATCGGTGCGCCAGCGCGGCGTCGCGTTCATGTAGGCAGCGACATTGGTCGCGTCCGGATCGGCCGCATCCATCTTGCCGTTGAGCGACTTGAATTCCTCCAGCGTCAGGTCGCTGGTGCAGCACTTTGCCGAGGCTTTGCGGCCCGTGGCCGGGTCGGCCGGCTCGAAGCTCTGGCTGCACTTCGCCGCGAGTGTGGGCCGGGCCAGGATATCGGTCGTCGTGTGCAGGTCGCATTGACTATGCCGGCAGACGAGCTGGCGGTCCTTTGTGAAGGCCACGTCGCACTCGATGATCCCGGCGCCCATCCGCTCGGCGGCGACCAGCCCCTCGCGGGTGTGCTCGGGGAACATCAGCGGTGCGCCCCGATGCGAGATCGAGAAGGTCTTTGGCGTGTAGGTGCGGTCGATCCCGCAGGCCGCGAGCTTGTCTTTGAGGGGGCCTGGCTTGAGCTGATCGACGAGGTAGAAGGGCCGGGGCCCGAGCTGCGCCGCATCGCCCGCCAGGACGGGCCCTGCGGCCAGAATCAGCATCAGTCCGGCCATGATCGCGCGCATCGCAGACCTCCCCTTCAACGCCGCCGGTAGAGTGGGACGGTGACAGGGGCGTGACTCATAGCTCGCCGACTCGGACGGCCGCGTGCTAGCGGCCCATCATGAGTGACTCCGCGCCGATGTCGTCCCGCCCGATCAGCCGCTCTGCCGCGACCCTGGCGGGCTTCGGCGCGATCGCGCTCTGGTCGCTGCTGGCCCTGTTCACGGCGGCTTCGGGGGCGGTGCCGCCGTTCCAGCTCGCCGCCATGGCGTTCCTGATCGGCGGCCTCTGCGGCTGCACCGTCTGGATCGCCCGTCCGGCCCGCGCCCGCGCGCTGATCCAGCCCTGGCCGGTCTGGCTGCTCGGGGTCGGCGGCCTGTTCGGCTATCACGCCCTCTACTTCAGTGCGCTCCGGCTCGCGCCGCCGGCCGAGGCCGGATTGATCAACTACCTCTGGCCGCTGCTGATCGTGCTGTTCTCGGCGCGCCTGCCAGGATCACGGGGCTTGCGCCCAGGCCATATCGCCGGCGCGCTACTGGGTCTCGTCGGCGTCGCGGCTCTGTTCGTCGGACGGGGCGATCTCGGTTTTCCGGCGGGTGCGCTGCCGGGTTACGCAGCGTCCTTCGCGGCGGCCTTCGTGTGGGCCGGCTATTCGGTGCTCTCGGCCCGGGTCGGGCAGGTGCCGACCGATGCGGTCGCGGGCTTCTGCCTTGCCACCGCGGCGCTCAGTCTCCTGTGTCATCTGGCCTTTGAGACGACGGTCTGGCCAGCCGACGCCACGCAATGGGGCGCGGTGCTGCTGCTGGGTCTCGGACCCGTCGGAGCCGCGTTCTACCTTTGGGATATCGGTTGCAAGCGCGGCGACGTCCGGCTGCTCGGCGTCACGGCCTATGCGGCGCCGGTCCTCTCGACGCTGATTCTGGTCCTGACCGGCTATGCCAGATCCGGTCCGATTTTGGCACTCGCCTGCCTGCTGATCGTGGCGGGGGCATTGGTCGCTGTGCGCGCCTCCCAGGCGACGCCGAGGTCTGTTTAACCCCGCGGCGTCGGCCGCCAATCCGGCGGCGCCATCTCGAATCCCGAGAAGTCGAAGCCCGGCGAGACCGTGCAGCCCACGAGGGTCCAGGCGCCGAGGCTGGTGGCGGTCTGCCAATGGCCGGCCGGCACCACGCATTGCGGCCGCTGGCCGGCGGCGAGGTCCGGGCCGAGATGCCGGGCCTCGGCATCGTGCCCGTTCGGGCTGGTGGTGATCACCAGCGGCGCGCCGGCGTGCCAGTGCCAGATCTCGGTGGCGTCGACCCGGTGCCACGTCGAGACCTCGCCGAGATCGAGCAGGAAGTAGATGGCGGTTCCGACCGAGCGGCCGTCCACGGTCCGCGGATCGCGAAACGTCTCGCGGTAATGGCCGCCCTCGGGATGGGGCTTGAGCCCCAGCGTCGCGATCACCTCGGCTGCCGTCATGACCATCCCTCCGCCGCGCACCCACTCCCGCTTGCCGCCACTTGGCACCGATGCTACCGGCCGAAAACCCTCAAGGTCCGAGAAAATGCCGAGCCCGACCGTACGCCTCCACCGCGGCGACCTGCCCGCCGATTACGATGCGGGCCGGGCGGTGGCCATCGACACCGAGACGCTGGGCCTCAACCCCCACCGCGACCGGCTCTGCGTGGTGCAGATCTCCACCGGCGACGGCACCGCCGACGTGGTGCAGATCCCGCAGGGCGGCCCGGAGCCCGTGGTGCTCAAGCGCGTCCTGGCGGATCCGGGCGTGCTGAAGATCTTCCACTTCGCGCGGTTCGATGTCGCCGTGCTCTACAAGGCCCTCGGGGTGATGCCGCAGCCGGTCTACTGCACCAAGATCGCCTCGAAGCTCGCCCGCACCTATACCGATCGCCACGGGCTCAAGGACGTGGTGCGCGAACTCGTCGGCGTCGACCTTTCGAAGCAGCAGCAATCCTCCGATTGGGGTGCCGAGACCCTGTCGCAGGCGCAGCTCGATTACGCGGCCTCGGACGTGCTCCACCTCCACGCCGCCCGCGACCGGCTCGACGCGATGCTGGCCCGCGAGGGCCGCACCGACCTCGCGGAGGCGTGTTTCGCCTTCCTGCCGACCCGCGCCCGCCTCGACCTCGACGGGTGGCCGGAGGTCGATATTTTTGCGCATAGCTGAGGATCCGGCGTCGGATTGCTGGACGTTCAGGTCAGCGTCCGGGGGCCGGATGGCGTCGTGATCCGGGCGGTCCAGCGCGGGCCGTCGCCCTGCACGACCGCCGGAGGGTCAGCCAGCCCGAGTGCGGCGTGTCGCTGCCGCGCGGCGTCCGGATCCGGATGCGTCAGGACGAGCGCGTCGAGCCGCGCCCCGAGATCCGGCATCGCCCGGGCGGGATTGCCGCTCGGGCCCCAATCCAGCACGTACGGCGCAGTTCCATCCGCCGGCCAAGCCCCATCCGGACGGATGCCGAAACGCCACGACAGGGCGCCGCGGGTCATCGTGGCGGCCTGTCCGAGTAGGTCCGAATGAGCGGCGAGCACGCCGTCGAGATCGTCCGTGCGGGCGACGAAGCCGCGCAGCCGCCGGCCCGCATCCCAGTCTGCCCGCACCTTCGCCAAATCGCTCAAGCCGAACCAACGGGCGTGGGGTGGAGCAGGCGCCTCGTGATCGACGGCGATCACCTCCAGAAACGCGGCATCGCCGAGGCGGAGCAGGTGGTTGCGGGTGCCCATCTCGCGGTGGCGCCCACCCTCTGGCATGGCGAGGCCGAGGCAGTCGCGGACATGCGCCACGCCCTCAGCGAGATCGGGCGCGACGACGACGAGATGGTCAAGGGTGAGCATATGCACCTCATACAGTGAAAACCATCAGGAATTCGACAGCGCTCAACTCTGCCTGCAAATCGTTCCAGATCTGAATGAAAACACCGGCATCTTTTCATTGCGTGGAAGCCGAGAGGGCAGGATTTCACTGAATGAAAGATGCCACGATCGACGCAGTGGATTCGCGTATCCTTTCGGAAAAACATATCATCCTCGGAGGACCGCACACATAATCGTCGTTTTGCTTGGAAGTCAGCAATATGGTGGCGTTAATTTCGAAAAATACTAAGCGTGTTCCATTAAATATCTGGAAGAATCCTCCTGATGCGCCGGATTTTGATATCGGAAATACTATCATCGGACTTGCAGAGCGTTGGCAGCGGTATGCTTCATCCCCGATTGATCGGGCTGTATCGCCGCATGACGACATGCATTTTGCGTCAGATGCAAATTCCGAGGAATATCTTAGGGTTGGCCGTTCGGCCATAAGAATTATTGCCGAGGCTATGATATTGGCAGGTCGACGCGAATTCGGGTCAGTGCTCGATCTGCCCTGCGGTGGAGGCCGCATCACTCGGCATTTGACGAAGTTTTTGCCTGAAAGTGAACTCTTTGTTGCTGATATCGATCAAGAGAAGGAGCAATTTGTTATAAATAGATTCAATGCTAAGAAATTCGACTTCCATAGAAATTATATTGGGCGACCCAACCGGACATTTGATCTGATTTTCTCCGGATCATTGCTGACGCATTTCGATCGGCCCATGTTTGATCGAGCCTTGAACTACTTCATAGAGGCGTTGGGTCCGTCTGGGCTCGCCATTGTGACGTTGCATGGGCGAAATTGCGCGAGTCAGGTTTCCTTGCAGTACGAACATGCGCAAAGCCTGCGCACGGAATACCTAAAGCGGCGCCGGATCAAAAATGCGCTGTTCAGGCTGAAGCATAAGACCAGACTTGACGAAAAATCGGCTATTAACAAAGACTTCATTCGTCGCGGCTTCGGTTACTTCGCCTGCCCGCTCTGGTCGAGGATGTACGGCCAGAGCTATGGAGGCTCTTATACCGCGCCGTCTTGGACTATCAACCGAATTGAAGCTCGATTAGACTGTCGAGTCCTAGGGTACAAGGAAATTAGCTTTGGAAATTATCAGGATGTGTTGATCGTTCAGAAAATCTGAACGCGTTTAGGCACTCAAGGCCCACTGAACGAGCTTTTCACGGGGCTCGTCGGTGTTGCTTGCGAAGGGGCCGGGCATTCCGCCCGGCCCCTCTCACATCACAGCGAGTAGTACTGTACGAACTCGATCGGGTGCGGGGTCATCTCGTAGCGCAGCACCTCGGTCATCTTCAGTTCGATGAACGAGTCGATCTGATCGTCCGAGAACACGCCGCCCTCCTTGAGGAAGGCCCGGTCCTTGTCGAGGTTGGCCAGCGCCTCGCGGAGCGAACCGCACACGGTCGGGATCTTCTTCAGCTCCCGCGGGGGCAGCTCGTAGAGGTCCTTGTCCATGGCCGGGCCCGGGTCGATCTTGTTGCGGATGCCGTCGAGGCCGGCCATCAGCAGCGCCGAGAAGGCGAGATAGGGATTCGCCATCGGGTCGGGGAAGCGAACCTCGACGCGCTTGGCCTTCGGGCTCTTGGTCCACGGGATGCGGCAGGAGGCCGAGCGGTTGCGGGCCGAGTAGGCCAGCAGCACCGGCGCCTCGTAGCCCGGCACCAGACGCTTGTACGAGTTGGTCGACGGGTTGGTGAAGGCGTTCAGCGCCTTGGCGTGGCGGATGATGCCGCCGATGTACCAGAGGCATTCCTGGGAGAGGCCAGCATACTTGTCGCCGGCGAAGACCGGCTGGCCGTCCTTCCAGATCGACTGGTGCACGTGCATGCCCGAGCCGTTGTCGCCGTAGACGGGCTTGGGCATGAACGTCGCCGACTTGCCGTAGCTCTGCGCGACGTTGTGGATGCAGTACTTGTAGATCTGCATGTGGTCGGCGAGCAGGGTCAGCGTGTCGAACTTCATGCCGAGCTCGTGCTGGGCCGAGGCCACCTCGTGGTGGTGCTTCTCGACCTTCACGCCCATCGACTGCATGGCCGCCAGCATCTCGCCGCGCATGTCCTGCGCCGAATCCTGCGGCGGGACCGGGAAGTAGCCGCCCTTGGTCTGCACCCGGTGGCCGAGGTTGCCGCCCTCGTAATCGGTGAAGCCGTTGGTCGGAAGCTCGGTCGAGTCGAGCTCGAAGCCGGTGCGGTACGGGTCGGCGCCGAACTTCACGTCGTCGAACACGAAGAACTCGGCCTCGGGGCCGACATAGATCGTGTCGCCGATGCCGGTCTGCTGCAGGTAGGCCTCGGCGCGCTTGGCGGTGCCGCGGGGGTCGCGACCGTAGGGCTCGCCCGTGGCCGGCTCCAACACGTCGCAGACGATCGACATCGTGGCGGCCGAGAAGAACGGGTCCAGGGTGGCGGTCGCCGGATCCGGCATCAGCAGCATGTCGGACTCGTTGATCGCCTTCCAGCCGGCGATCGAGGAGCCGTCGAACATGGTGCCCTCGTCGAAGATCTCCTCGTCGATGAGCGACACGTCGAACGTGACGTGCTGCCACTTGCCGCGCGGGTCGGTGAACCGGAAGTCCACGTAGCGCACGTCGTTGTCACGGATCGTCTTCAGCACCTCGGCTGCAGTCGTCATCGTGGGCATCCTCCAGGGATCGCTCGGAAACGCGCTCGCGGCGCGCCCGCTCTCGGTCGGGCCGCACCAGCGAGCGGCGCTTGATATCTGTCACGGGCGCGTGTTGCCACCCGCAGAGCGCGGGAATCGGCGCGGCGGTGGGACGATCGGAGGAGATGGTCCCGGCTCTCGGTTCCGTGATCGAGAAAATAGATCCCGAACGGGCCGATCCGGGCGGGCGTCGGCCTTCTTGGCACACTCCATGCAAAGGCGGCAGCGGCCGTCTGAGAGGCGGCAAGCCGTTCGCGTTGCCCAGGGTTACCTCGGTCGCGCATCGATACGGACGAGAGAACCGGAATGACCAAATACAAGCTCGAGTACATATGGCTCGACGGGTACACGCCGACCCCGAATCTCCGCGGTAAGACGCAGATCAAGGAATTCGACAGCTTCCCGACGCTCGAGCAGCTCCCGATGTGGGGCTTCGACGGCTCGTCCACGAAGCAGGCCGAGGGCGGCAGCTCCGACTGCATGCTGAAGCCCGTGCGCCACTTCCCCGACCCGGCCCGCAAGAACGGCGTGCTGGTGATGTGCGAAGTGATGATGCCGGACGGCACGACGCCGCACGAGTCGAACAAGCGCGCCACCATCCTGGACGATGCCGGTGCCTGGTTCGGCTTCGAGCAGGAGTACTTCCTGTACAAGGATGGCCGCCCGCTCGGCTTCCCGACCTCCGGATACCCGGCGCCGCAGGGCCCGTACTACACCGGCGTCGGCTACTCGAACGTCGGCGACGTCGCCCGCCAGATCGTCGAGGAGCATCTCGACCTGTGCCTCGATGCCGGCATCAATCACGAGGGCATCAACGCCGAGGTGGCCAAGGGCCAGTGGGAATTCCAGATCTTCGGCAAGGGCTCCAAGAAGGCCGCCGACGAGATGTGGATGGCCCGCTACCTCCTGCAGCGCCTCTGCGAGAAGTACGGCATCGACGTCGAGTACCACTGCAAGCCGCTCGGCGACACCGACTGGAACGGCTCGGGCATGCACTGCAACTTCTCGACCGCGTTCATGCGCGAGCACGGCGGGAAGGCCTATTTCGAGAAGCTCATGGAGGCGTTCAAGAACGCCCGCGAGGACCACATCGCGGTCTACGGTCCGGACAACCACATGCGCCTGACCGGCAAGCACGAGACCGCCTCGATTCATGAGTTCTCGTACGGCGTAGCCGACCGCGGCGCCTCGATCCGCGTGCCGCATTCCTTCGTCAACAACGGCTACAAGGGCTACCTTGAGGATCGCCGCCCGAACTCCCAGGGCGACCCCTACCAGATCGCCTCGCAGGTGCTGAAGACGATCTCTTCCGTGCCGACCGAGGCCGCTGCAGCCGCGTAAGACGCGGACCAACGCCGAGCCAACGAGGCCGGGCCTTTGGGTCTGGCCTCGCCGTTTATGAGCCCACAGGCTTCAATTGGAGTTCGGATCGCCGGGACCGCGAATTCCCGCCCACTTCCCTCATCCTGAGGTGCCTGGGCGTAACGGAGGCCTCGAAGGATCTCTCCAGATGGCCCTGCGATCCCTCGAGTCTTCCCTCGAGGCCCGCTGAGGCGGGCACCTCAGGATGAGGGGGCGGAACGGATCGATGCTTCTGGCGTCGCCGCTCAGGGCCGGCGCGGGCGCTCATCCTCGCGGATCGCGGCGTCGTGGTACCACGCACCGCCTCCGATGCTTGGGACACAGGCTGGCTTCGGCTCCGCGGCCACACGTGGCATCGCGCGGGCGCGTCGGAACGCGGACAGATCGTAGATCTTGGCGGTCTCGCGCGGGTCCATGACGGCCATCGCATATCCTCCTGCATCGGGTCCAAGCAGCCGATCTCATCGACTGTTCCCAAGCATGTGGGATGCGGATACCGGCGCTCCATGGCGGAAAGCGCCGTTGCCGGACATTCGTGCAGAGCGAAAACTTAGGCAGCGCTCCAGACGCTGCCGAGCCGCTGAGGCCTAGATCGCGTCGGTCCCGGTCTCGCCGGTGCGGATACGGATCGCTTCCTCGATGGTCGAGACGAAGATCTTACCGTCGCCAATGCGTCCGGTCTGGGCCGACTTGCGGATCGCCTCCACAGCGCCTTCGACCAGCGCGTCCGAGAGGACGATCTCGAGCTTCACCTTCGGCAGGAAATCGACCACATATTCGGCGCCCCGATAGAGCTCCGTGTGGCCCTTCTGGCGGCCGAAACCCTTCGCCTCGATGACGGTGATGCCCTGGAGGCCGACCTCCTGGAGCGCCTCCTTCACCTCGTCGAGCTTGAAAGGCTTGATGATCGCTTCGATCTTCTTCATGCCGCCCGGGCCCGCGCTACGATGCGGTGTGTTTCTAACATCCTCGTGACGCGTCCGCCATGCCGATTTGACGGCGCGCTCAGACAGAATGCCCAATCTCTGAGCGAATTCCGCACATTATGCGGGCATTTTCCGGATTTATGACGAACTTTTCACCAAGTCTGGTCGGCGTACGGGCACAGACGGAGGCGAACATGCGGTTGCTGCCGGTTGCGGCCATGAGAGAGGTCGATGCCGCGGCGATCGCCGGCGGCATCCCGGGATCCGCGCTGATGGAGGCGGCCGGCGCCGCGGTTGCAGCGCGAGCCCGGGCCCGATTGCCGGCGGGCGGTCGTGCCCTCGTTCTGTGCGGACCCGGCAACAATGGCGGTGATGGCTTCGTCGCCGCGCGCCTCCTGGCGGAGGCCGGCTACGCGGTCGACCTGCGGCTACTCGGTGATCGCGGGGCCCTCGGGGGCGATGCCGCAGTGGCCGCGAAAGCCTGGACCGGGCCGGTCGGACAGATCGATGCCACAGATCTCCCATCCTGCGATCTCGTGATCGATGCCCTGTTCGGCGCCGGTCTGTCGCGTGATCTCGACGGTGATGCCCGCGCGGTGGTCGAGGCCTTGAACTCCGGTCGCCGCCCTGTTCTGGCGGTCGATGTGCCAAGCGGGCTCGATGGCGACACCGGAGCCATCCGTGGTGCCGCGATACGGGCGACCGAGACCGTGACCTTCGTGACGCTGAAGCCCGGCCATCTGCTGCAGCCGGGGCGGGGCTTGTGTGGCCAGCTGAGCGTGGCCGATATCGGCACGGGGGCCGCCGCCTTCGAGACGGGCTTGGCCGCCTGCAGCGCGCCTCTCTACCGGAATGCGCCGGACCTTTGGGCGACGCTGTTTCCCCAGCTCACCGGGGCCAGCCACAAATATACCCGCGGTCACGCCCTGGTGCTGTCCGGGCCCGCAACCAAGACCGGAGCCGCACGGCTGGCTGCCCGGGGCGCCCTGCGTGTGGGGGCCGGCCTCGTGACGGTCGCTTCACCGGCTGGCGCGGTGGCCGAGAACGCCGCCCATCTCACGGCGATCATGTTGCGCTCCTGCGAGACCCCCGACGACCTCGATGACCTGCTCACCGACGAGCGCCTGAACGTGGTGCTGGCCGGCCCTGGGCTCGGCACCGGCGAGGCGACGCGGGAGCGCGTCGCGGTGGCGGCTGCCGCCGGGCGTGGGCTCGTGCTCGACGCCGACGCCCTGACGAGCTTTTCCGGGCAGGCGCGACTTCTCGCCGCGCATCTGGCGGACGGGGATTCGCGAGCCGTGCTCACGCCGCATGCCGGCGAGTTCACGCGGCTGTTCAATGGCACGGAGGCCATGGCCGATGGGGCCGACAAGGTTGCCCGGGCGCGCGCTGCGGCTGCCCTGACCGGCGCCGTCGTCGTCTACAAGGGCGCCGACACCGTGATCGCCGACCCGGACGGGCGCGTGGCGATCAACGATCACGGCAGCCCCTATCTCGGCACCGCCGGGTCGGGCGATGTTCTGGGTGGGCTGATCGCCGGCCTGCTGGCGCAGGGCATGCCGCCCTTCGAGGCCGCCGCCGCCGGCGTCTGGCTGCATGGCGATGCCGGCCTGCGCCACGGGCCCGGCCTCATCGCCGAGGACATTCCGGACCTGATGCCCGCCGTACTCGGCGGCCTGGCCGAAGCGAGCCTCACGTAACCTCGAACATCGTCCAGAGCCCGGTGTCGAAACGCTCCAGCACCGTGGCGCTGATCAGCCAGCGCCCAGGATTGTCGGCCAGAAAGCCGATGCGGGCGGTTCGACCCTCCAGCAACTGGAACGTGTCGAGCCAGTAGGGCTCCCAACCGTCATCCAGGGGGTGCAGCAGGCGGAAGCAGTGTCCATGCAGGTGGAGCGCCTGCGGGAAAGCGGTCTCGTTGCGCAGGGCCAGCACCACCACCTGGCCCCGCTTGACCGAGAAGATCGGCTGCAGCCCGGTGGTGCCGCTGAGGCCGTTCACCGACCAGATCCTCTGCGGGTCGCCGGTGTAGACCGGATCGGGGCTGGCTCCGTCCTTCTTGTCCTTCGGCACGAAGGCTCCGCCGGTGATCACGACGTCACGGCGCAGGGCATTCTGAAGCTTGATCTCGGCCGGCAGGCGCTTGTTCTCGCCGATCGGCCCGATCGGCGGACGCCGCTCGGTGATCCTGCTCCCCTTGGTGATGACGCTGGCGAGGGTCAGGCCCTTGCCGATCAGCGCCTGGATCTCGCAGGTGGCACCCTCACTGTCCGGCAGGTCGACCAGAAGGTCGTAGCGCGTACCGGGCGGGAAGGGCAGGGTGGCCCGTAGCGGCTCGAACGTATCGGTCGGCTGTCCGTCGACCGCCGCCACGTAGACCTTCACGCCCTCGAACTTGATGCGCGTCGCCCGGGCGTTGCAGGCATTGCCGAGGCGCAGGCGGACCCGGGAGCCGGGGTGGGCCTCGAAGGTGTCGGGCACCGGCTTGCCGTTGACGGTGACGAGATTGCCGAGCCGCCCGTTGCTGGCGGCGAGCGGCACCTGGCCGAAGGGCATGAGCGTGCCGTCGTCCTGGATCCGCCAGTCCTGCAGGATGACGCTGACATCCGCATCGACCGGAGGCGGGTTGGTCTCCTCGACGACCAGCATCCCGGCAAGGCCGCGGCCCGAGGGCTCGCTCGCGCCGCCGACCACCAGGGGGCGGATCAGGGAGGAGCCGGCATCCGGCGGCGTGAACGCGTAGAGAAAGTCGCCACCGGGCGGGATCGGCGCCTGGGTCACACCACCGACGCCGTCCATGGCGTTGATCGTGCGCACCCCGTGCCAGTGCAGCGACAGGGGCTTGTCGGTCCGGTTCTCGACCTTGAGCCGCACCGGCTGCCCGAGCTTCACCCGGATGGTGGGGGGCAGCGCCTTACCGTCGAAGCACCAGACCGGGGTCTCAGGCGCGGGCTCGGGCCTGAACCGCGCCGTGCCGGGGGTCGCCGGCAAGGCGGCGGGTTCCGCCTGAGCCGGAGCGGTGGGCGCGAGGTTCTGGGCGCGCCCCACCTCCGGCACGAGCCCGAAGGCGGCGGCTGCCGCCAGCAGGGTCCTGCGCGACGGCGCACCGGCCTGCGAATCGGTCGGCGGCACGGGGCGGGATGGCGGCATGAGATCTCGGCTGCTTCTCGCGACGGGCCCGCTCCATAGCGGGGCGGCGGCTCTGGCGCCACAGGACAAGTTTTTTGCTGCGGCCCCGCCGGCCCATGCTATAGGGCGCGCTTCCGGCGGCCGGCGATGCGCCGGATGTCGGCGCGCGCGGGCGTGGCGGAACTGGTAGACGCGCTGGATTTAGGTTCCAGTGTCGCAAGACGTGGGGGTTCGAGCCCCTCCGCCCGCACCAGGACGTCTCCTGAGGGTGCGGTCCCCTGCGGACCGCCCCGATCCCGTTCCCGACATCTCGGCATCCCGATCCGCGCGAGCACGACGCCGGCCCGGTCGGCGAACCCAGGTTTTTTTGAAGAGCGACGACGACGATGCAGGTGACCGAGATCAACGCCCAGGGCCTGAAGCGCGAGTTTCAGGTTCTTCTGGCCGCCCAGGAACTCGAGGAGCGCCTGACCTCCGAGCTGTCCGGCATGAAGGACAAGGTGCAGCTGAAGGGCTTCCGCCCCGGCAAGGTGCCGGTCGCGCACCTGCGCAAGGTCTACGGCCGCTCCGTGATGGCCGAGGTGGTGCAGAACGCCGTCAACGAGGCCAGCCGCAAGATCGTCACCGACAACAGCCTCAAGCTCGCGCTTGAGCCGCAGGTCGAGTTCCCGAGCGATCAGGCCGAGGTCGAGAAGGCGCTGGACGCCAAGGGCGACCTCGCCTTCAAGGTGGCCCTGGAGGTGATGCCGAGCTTCGAGCTCGCCGACCTCTCCGATGTCAGCCTGACCAAGCAGGTCGCCAAGCCCTCCGACACCGAGGTGGACGAGGCGCTGGAGCGCATGGCCGGCCAGGGCCGTCCCTTCGCCGAGCGGGAGGAGGGCGCCGAGGCCCAGAGCGGCGACCGCGTCACGATCGACTTCGTCGGCCGGATCGACGGCGAGGAGTTCCAGGGCGGCAAGGGCGAGGGTATCGATCTGGAGATCGGTTCCGGCTCGTTCATCCCGGGCTTCGAGGACCAGCTCGTCGGCGCCAAGGTCGGCGACAAGCGCCTCGTGAAGGTGACCTTCCCGGCCGAGTACGGCGCCGAGCAGCTCGCCGGCAAGGATGCGGAGTTCGACGTGGCCGTCACGAAGATCCAGGCCCCGGGCGAGGCCAAGGTCGACGACGAGTTCGCGAAATCCATGGGCATGGAGTCGCTGGACAAGCTCCGCGAGGCCGTGTCCGAGGCGATCGGCCGGGACTTCGAGACGGCCTCGCGCCGCCGTCTCAAGAAGGACCTGCTCGACGCGCTGGACACCAAGTACGCCTTCGAGCTGCCTCCCTCCCTGGTGGCGCAGGAATTCGCCGCCGTTTGGGCCCAGGTCGAGCAGGACCTGAAGACCCGGGGCAAGACCTTCGAGGACGAAGACACAACCGAGGAGAAGGCCCAGGCCGAGTACCGCAAGATCGCGGAACGGCGCGTCCGTCTCGGTCTCGTGCTTGCGCAGGTCGGCGAGAGCGCCGATATCAAGGTCTCGGATGACGAGGTGAACCAGGCCCTCATCGCCCGGGTCCGGCAGTTCCCGGGCCAGGAGCAGCAGGTCTGGGACTTCTACCGGAAGAATGCGCAGGCGCTCGCGGAACTCCGCGCGCCCCTGTTCGAGGAAAAGGTGGTTGACCACGTCCTCGGGCAGGTCAAACTCGTCGAGGAGCCTGTCTCGAAAGAGGCGCTTTTCGCAGACGATGATGACGACGACACGACCGGCGGGAAGCCGGCAGACAAGGCCGAGGCCGCGGACGAGAAGTCCGACGCCAAGGCCGACTGAGTCCCGCCCTGTCCGAGGACGGCGGGCAAGAATTAGGCGATGGTTAAGCATCGCCGGTGTTCGCTGACATGTCCGGGGTTGCCCTGATTCGCGGCAGCCCCGGGCCTCACTCTGGGCAGGACGAGATGAGAGATCCGATCGACGTCTACAACAACGCGCTCGTGCCGATGGTCGTCGAGCAATCGAGCCGTGGCGAGCGCGCCTTCGACATCTACTCCCGCCTGCTGCGCGAGCGGATCATCTTCCTCACCGGGCCGGTGGAGGATTACGGCGCGTCGCTGATCGTGGCGCAGCTGCTGTTCCTCGAGGCGGAGAACCCGAAGAAGGAGATTTCCTTCTACATCAACTCCCCAGGCGGCGTGGTCACCTCCGGCCTGTCGATCTACGACACGATGCAGTTCATCCGCTGCCCGGTGACGACGCTCTGCGTCGGCCAGGCCGCCTCGATGGGCTCTCTGCTGCTCACCGCCGGTGAGCCCGGCCACCGCTTCGCCCTGCCCAACGCCCGGATCATGGTCCACCAGCCGTCGGGCGGCTTCCAGGGCCAGGCGACCGACATCCTGATCCACGCCCGCGAGATCGAGGCGCTCAAGCGGCGCCTGAACGAGATCTACGTGAAGCACACGGGCCGCGACTACGACGCGATCCACACGGCGCTGGAGCGCGACAACTTCATGACCGCCGACGCGGCCAAGGAGTTCGGGCTCATCGACGAGGTGATCGAGAAGCGTCCGGAGCCGGCGGCCGCCTGATCGGACACCGTCCCCGGACAGCCGCGGCGCGGCCTTGATCCCGCCGCGGCAGCGTGCTTGCATCCAAGATCGGGTCTACGGTCAAAGACGCGCAGCACACTGTTTCTTTAGGCAGGCCCCCTTATTTTGAAACGATGCGCGTTCGCCCCTAGCCGGCTGCGGACGCGAGGAATCGGAGACCGATATGAGCAAGACTGGCGGCAACGACTCCAAGAGCACGCTGTATTGCTCGTTCTGCGGCAAGAGCCAGCACGAGGTTCGCAAGCTGATCGCCGGCCCGACGGTGTTCATCTGCGACGAGTGCGTCGAGCTGTGTATGGACATCATCCGTGAGGAATCGAAATCCTCGCTGGTGAAGAGCCGCGACGGCGTGCCGACCCCGAAGGAAATCCGTCGTGTCCTCGACGATTACGTCATCGGCCAGGATTTCGCCAAGAAGGTCCTCTCGGTCGCGGTGCACAACCACTACAAGCGGCTGGCGCACGCGACGAAGCACAACGACGTCGAGCTGGCCAAGTCCAACATCATGCTGATCGGGCCGACCGGCTCGGGCAAGACGCTGCTCGCGCAGACGCTCGCCCGGATCCTCGACGTGCCGTTCACCATGGCGGACGCCACGACCCTCACCGAGGCCGGCTATGTCGGTGAGGACGTCGAGAACATCATCCTCAAGCTGCTCCAGGCCTCGGACTACAACGTCGAGCGGGCGCAGCGCGGCATCGTCTACATCGACGAGATCGACAAGATCTCGCGCAAGTCCGACAACCCGTCGATCACCCGCGACGTGTCGGGCGAGGGCGTGCAGCAGGCGCTCCTGAAGATCATGGAGGGCACGGTCGCCTCGGTTCCCCCGCAAGGGGGGCGTAAGCACCCGCAGCAGGAATTTCTGCAGGTCGACACCACCAACATTCTGTTCATCTGCGGCGGCGCTTTCGCGGGGCTGGAGCGGATCATCTCCCAGCGCGGCAAGGGCACCTCGATCGGCTTCGGCGCGACCGTGCAGGCCCCGGACGACCGCCGCACCGGCGAGATCTTCCGCTCGGTCGAGCCGGAGGATCTGCTGAAGTTCGGCCTCATCCCCGAATTCGTTGGCCGTCTGCCGGTCCTGGCAACGCTGGAGGATCTCGACGAGGCCGCCCTCAAGAAGATCCTGCAGGAGCCGAAGAACGCCCTGGTCAAGCAGTACCAGCGCCTGTTCGAGATGGAGAACGTCGACCTGACCTTCCAGGACGACGCCCTGTCGCTCGTCGCCCGCAAGGCGATCGAGCGCAAGACCGGCGCCCGTGGCCTGCGGTCCATCCTGGAGACGATCCTGCTCGACACGATGTACGACCTGCCGGGCCTCGAATCCGTGGAGCAGGTTGTGATCGGTCCGGAGGTGGTCGAGGGCAAGTCGCGTCCGCTCTACATCCACGGCGACCGCAATAAGGACGCACCCGCCAGCGTCAGCGCGTAAGCGCTTGGTAGGGTTGCATTAAGCGCCCGGCTCAAGGCCGGGCGCGCTGCGGGGACCGTCTTGTAAACGCTGCGCCCCGCAGCCACCTCAGGCTCAGCGCGGTGGCCGCACGCTCCTTCGAGGCGCGGTCCGCGTTACCAGCCGCAAAGTCCCAAAAAGCCCCGACCCTCGCGGCCCGGTCGGCCCCTGGCTGTAGGTGCGCTCCATGCATGGAGGTGCCGAACCCGGGCGTCCTGAGAGGAAGTCAGCATGTCACAGTCGAAATCGCGCCAGCCGGTGGTCCCGGGTTCGACGGGCACCTACGCCGTTCTCCCCCTGCGCGACATCGTCGTCTTCCCGCACATGATCGTGCCCCTGTTCGTGGGCCGCGAGAAGTCGATCCGCGCCCTTGAGGAGGCCGTCCGCACCGATCGCCACATCCTGCTCGCCACGCAGATCAACGCGGGCGACGACGATCCGGCGACTGATGCGATCTACAAGATCGGGACCCTCGCCTCGGTGCTCCAGCTGCTGAAGCTGCCCGACGGCACCGTCAAGGTGCTGGTCGAGGGCGTCGGCCGCGCCAAGGTCACGGGCTTTACCCGCTCGGACGAGTATTACGAGGCCACCGCCGAAGCCCAGCACGACGAGCTCGGCGACCAAGTCGAGGCCGAGGCGCTCGCGCGTTCCGTGCTTTCGGAATTCGAGAATTACGTCAAGCTGAACAAGAAGATCTCGCCCGAGGTCGTCTCTGCCGTGACCCAGATCGACGAGCCGTCCAAGCTCGCCGATACGATCGGCTCGCACCTGCTCGTCAAGATCTCCGATAAGCAGGGCATCCTGGAGACGCCCACGGTGGCGCAGCGCCTCGAGCGCGTGCTGTCGCTGATGGAGAGCGAGATCTCCGTGCTCCAGGTGGAGAAGCGCATCCGGACCCGCGTCAAGCGGCAGATGGAGAAGACCCAGCGCGAATACTACCTGAACGAGCAGATGAAGGCGATCCAGAAGGAGCTGGGTGACTCCGAGGATGGCCGTGACGAGCTGGCCGAGCTGGAAGAGAAGATCGAGAAGACCAAGCTCTCCAAGGAGGCCCGCGACAAGGCGACGGCCGAGCTGAAGAAGCTGCGGCAGATGTCGCCGATGTCGGCCGAGGCGACCGTCGTGCGCAATTACCTCGACTGGATGCTCGGCATCCCGTGGGGCAAGCGCTCGAAGATCAAGAAGGACCTGCTCGGCGCCCAGGCGCTGCTCGACGAGGACCATTTCGGCCTCGACAAGGTCAAGGAGAGGATCGTCGAGTACCTCGCGGTTCAGCAGCGCGCGAACAAGCTCACCGGCCCGATCCTTTGCCTGGTCGGTCCCCCCGGCGTCGGCAAGACGTCGCTCGGCAAGTCCATTGCCAAGGCGACGGGTCGCGAATTCGTCCGCATGTCGCTCGGCGGCGTACGCGACGAAGCCGAGATCCGCGGTCACCGGCGGACCTATATCGGCTCGATGCCCGGCAAGATCGTGCAGTCGATGCGCAAGGCCAAGACCTCGAACCCGCTCATCCTGCTCGACGAGATCGACAAGATGGGCATGGATTTCCGCGGCGATCCGTCGGCGGCGCTCCTCGAGGTGCTCGACCCTGAGCAGAACAGCACCTTCAACGACCACTACCTGGAGGTGGATTACGACCTCTCGAACGTGATGTTCGTGACCACGGCCAACACCCTCAACATCCCGGGCCCGCTGATGGACCGGATGGAGGTGATCCGCATCGCCGGGTACACCGAGGAGGAGAAGGTCGAGATCGCGCGCAAGCACCTGATCCCGAACGCCTTGAAGAAGCACGGTCTCGGGACGCACGAGTGGTCGATCGACGACGAGGCCCTGCTGATGCTGGTCCGCCGCTACACGCGGGAGGCGGGCGTCCGCAACCTGGAGCGTGAGCTGTCGAACCTGATCCGCAAGGCGGTGAAGGAGATCCTGATCACCAAGACCAAGGTGGTCGCGGTGAACACCGAGACCCTTCCGGTCTTCCTTGGCCCGCCGAAGTTCCGCTACGGCGAGATCGACGCGGACGATCAGGTCGGCGTGGTGACGGGTCTGGCCTGGACCGAGGTCGGCGGCGAGTTGCTGACGATCGAGGGTGTCATGATGCCCGGCAAGGGCAAGATGACGGTCACTGGCAACCTGAAGGACGTGATGAAGGAGTCGATCTCGGCGGCGGCGAGCTACGTCCGCTCCCGGGCGATCGATTTCGGGATCGAGCCGCCGTTGTTCGACCGGCGCGACATCCACGTCCACGTGCCTGAAGGGGCGACCCCGAAGGACGGTCCGTCGGCTGGCATCGCCATGGCCACCGCGATCATTTCGACGCTGACCGGGATCCCGGTCCGCCGCGAGGTCGCGATGACCGGCGAGGTGACGCTTCGCGGTCGGATCCTGCCGATCGGCGGCCTGAAGGAGAAGCTGCTCGCCGCATTGCGCGGCGGCATCAAGACGGTTCTGATCCCCGAGGAGAACGCCAAGGACATCGCCGAGGTGCCCGACAGCGTAAAGAACGGGCTGGAGATCATCCCGGTCGCGCGGATGGATCAGGTGCTGGAGAAGGCGCTCGTCCGCCAGCCGGTCGCGATCGAGTGGGAGGAGCCGCTGCCCGTGGCCAAGCCCGCCCGGACCGAGGAGGACGGTGCCGCTTTCGTGGCGCACTGAACGGCCTGACGGAATGAGACGAGCCCCCGGTGCCTTGAGCCCCGGGGGCTTTTTTTATGCCCGGACTTAGGGGCGCGGAGGACCGGATGCGCATCCTGCTGATCAACCCGAACACCAGCGCGCACGTCACCGACCTCGTCGCCGGCTATGTCCGCGAACAGCTCGGTGGTCGCGCCGAGCTGCGCGCTGTCACCGGCCGGTTCGGGGCCCGCTACATCGCAAGCCGGGCGGCAGCGGCGATTGCCGGCCATGCGGCGCTCGATGCCCTTGCGGAGCACGGGGCCGAGTGCGATGCGGTCTACCTCGCTTGCTTCGGCGACCCGGGCCTTTTCGCCCTGCGCGAGCTGTCTCGGGTGCCGGTGATCGGCATGGCGGAGGCAGCCTGCCGCGAGGCCGCTGCGATCGGCCGCTTCGGCATCGTCACCGGGGGCGCGGCCTGGGAGCCAATGCTGCGCGAGTTCGTGGCGGCGCTCGGTCTGTCCGAAGCGCTCGCGGCGCTTCGCACGGTGGCTCCGAGCGGCGGCGCCATCGCCCGAGACCCGGATGCGGCCCTGGCGATTTTGGCCGAGGCCTGCCGCGCCTGCGCGGCATCCGGCGCCGAGACGATCATCCTGGGCGGCGCCGGCTTAGCGGGGATCGCGGCGCGGATTGCCCGGCAGGTTCCCGTTCCGGTGATCTGCTCGGTCGAGGCCGGCACCCGCGCGGTTCTGGCGGCGGGGGCATTCCGGCCGACCCGACCCAGGCCCGAGCCCATGGAAAGCACCGGCCTGGGACCTTCGCTGGCGGCGCGGCTCATTAACCCCTGATCCGGGTCCACGATGCGGACCCTTGCACCCGACCACTGCCATGCCGTAACGGTCGGTCACCGGGCGGTTAGCTCAGTTGGTAGAGCGTCTCCTTTACACGGAGAGGGTCGGGGGTTCGAGTCCCTCACCGCCCACCATGGTTGCCTGGGGTTTGCTCAGTATATTGTGGTTCCCTGCGTCTCGGCCGGCCGAAGGGGGAAGCTTGCGGGAACGGACCTTCTCAGAGTCCCTCAGCCGACGCCGCCTAGCTGCGCTCGAGTCCGCAATTCCCGGTGTTTGCAATGTCCCTCCGGCGGCAGCTGCGGAGGATTTCCCTGAGCGCAGCATCGCGCTTCGAATTTCTGCAAATGCTGTCGCCCGTCTCAACCCAGTGCCGATATCCGCAAATGAGAAGGGCGCAGCTAAGGCCGATTTCTGATACTTATGGCACGGCTTTTGCCCTTATAAGCGATCATGTTGCTGGATACTTGTCACAACCCTCTTGAGCCGCTTTACAAATGCGCCGTTTACTGAAATTCATCCCGCGCCCACAAGCCGCCGCAGCGGTCTGCGATCGATTTAAGCAACCCTATTAATAAATTCAAATATATGAGGGTATTTTATGAAAGTTGCCTTAATTCATGAATGGCTTACAACGTACGCGGGTTCCGATAAGGTGCTCGCCGAGATGGCATTATTATTTCCCGAGGCTGACATATTTTGTTTAATCAATTTTCTGTCCGAAGGAAATAGGGAGCGATTCAAGGGTAGAACCATCAAACCATCGTTTTTGCAGAGCATACCATATTCAGAAAAATATTATACTTATATGCTCCCCCTCATGCCCCTGGCCATCGAGCAGCACGATCTGTCACAATATGATCTAATAATCTCAAATTCTCATGCGGTTGCCAAGGGCGTTATCACGACGCCCCAACAACTGCATATCTGCTACTGTTACACACCCATGCGCTACGCGTGGGATCTACAGAACCAGTATATTGAAGGGTCCGGATTTGGCCCTCTCCGTCGCGCCCTAGCGCGATATTTCTTGCACAAAATCAGGATCTGGGACCAGAGGACAACCAACGGCGTCGATCATTTTATCGCCTGTTCTCAATATATCGCCGGACGCATCCGGAAAACTTACCGTCGAGATTCGACGGTCATCTATCCGCAGGTTGATACAGACCACTATACCCTCGGGACTGCTCCTCGAGAGCAGTTTTACGTCACCGCATCACGGATGGTGCCGTATAAGCAAATGCATCTGATCGTCGAGGCGTTTACCAAGATGCCGGATAAGAAGTTGGTCGTGATCGGCGACGGACCAAAATACGAATATTCAAAATCAATTGCAACGCCCAATATTCAAGTTTTAGGATTTCAGCCGAATCCCGTGCTGCTGGACCATCTTCAGAGATGTAAAGCGTTCATCTTCGCATCAGAGGAGGATTTCGGGATTGCACCCTTGGAAGCACAGGCATGTGGAGCACCCGTGATTGCGTTTGGGCGCGGTGGAGCGCGCGAGACGGTCATCGATGGTGTTACCGGGCTCCATTTTCACGAACAGACGACAAAAGCGATCATTGATGCGATCGCGCGCTTCGAAGCGACCGATGGGCTCTTTGACCCTCTGAAAATCCGGACCCACGCCGAAACCTTCTCGATCAACGTCTTCCGAGAGAAGTTTTCTCGTTATGTCGACGAGCGGTGGCGTGAGCATCAACAGGCACTAAACAGAACGGAGGTACCGGTATGAGGACCGCGCTAATCACCGGAGTGACTGGTCAAGATGGCGCATATCTTACGCAAAATCTCCTGGGCCGTGGGTATAAAGTTTATGCAACCTATCGGCGCTCCAGTTCGGAGAACTTCTGGCGCCTGAAGGCTTTGGGCGTTTTCGGTGATCCTCAACTGATTTTGGTGCAGCACGATGTGACCGATTTTGGATCGACGCTGAGATTGTTAGATCGAGCCGCACCTGATGAGATTTACAATCTTGCCGCACAATCCTACGTTCAGGCTTCGTTCGATCAGCCGTTTACAACCGCGCATATTACCGGCCTCGGTCCGTTGACATTTCTCGAAGCCCTGCGGGTACAAAAAGGGAGCGCACGGTATTACCAAGCATCATCGGCGGAAATGTACGGACTCGTCCAGTCGGTTCCGCAGGATGAGCAAACGCCTTTTTACCCAAGAAGTCCGTACGGCGTGTCTAAGCTGTTTGCCCATTGGATGACTGTGAACTACCGCGAGTCTTACGGAATGTTCGCGGCATGCGGCATCTTGTTCAATCATGAATCTCCTTTGAGAGGGAGAGAATTCGTAACACGGAAAATCACCCACGCTGCCGCCAAGATTGCCAAAGGCTCGGAGGACATCTTATATCTCGGAAATTTGAATGCCGTACGGGATTGGGGTTATGCGAGCGATTACACCGAGGGCATGCGTCTGATTCTGCAAGCGGCAAAGCCCGACACTTTCGTCCTGGCTACCGGCAAAACAACATCGGTGCGAGATTTCGTGACACTGGCTTTTGCCGAGGCGGGTATTGATCTTGAGTGGTCTGGATCGGGAGCCAACGAGTTCGCCGTATCGCGTACGAGCGGCAAGCGGGTGGTCGAAGTTGATCCCGTCTTTTTCCGACCCGCAGAAGTTGATGCCCTCGTAGGCAATCCATCCAAAGCGAGTGAGATCCTCAATTGGCGCCCCACCACTGATCTTCAGGCGCTCTGCCGACTCATGGTCGAGGCTGACCTGCAACAAGCTGGGCTTGATAGCACATCGTGAGACGGCATCTTGGATGCCGACGCGACCATTCCTTAGGGAGCTCCCCCACCTTCGCCGACGCATAATGCGACTTTTATGCCATGCAAAGGTCAAGAGGGACGCCTCGTGTCGAGCCGCGACGATTGTCACGGTGTTCTTGGACAAGGCTGTCGTATTTAGCCGCCGTTCGACCTTGGCCGCTTCTGGAAGCCGAAGGTGTGCAAACTGATGGATCAGGACGAAAAAGCTATGGTGCCTGATGTTTCGGATGCTCGACGCGGCTATACGATCGCCAGGTACCATTTTGATGAAAGGGCATCAAACAGAGTTGGCTGACCCCATTGGCGAGGAGCCGACAATTCGAACGTGGCTTGTTCCAAGCCTCGACAATTCAAACGTTTGAGTATCGCGCCAACCTTTGTCGGCACGCCGATGGTCTGGCACTTTTACGTAGCTGTCGGCCGGCAGCGGATCGTCAGGCGGTATAGACGCCTCATCTAGGATTACTTTTGGATCGCGCCTTGTTTATCGCTGAGTTTGTGTCATATGAATATAACCGAACTTAAGTATCGATCTTACTGATGCAATTGTACCGGAATAATGATTCGAAATTTGCGTTCCACTGAGGGGAAAGTATATGGCGTTGCGACAGAGCCCACCCGGTGCCGAAGCGGAGAACATTGTTTTCAACGGAAAATTCTTAACGGCATCACCGACTGGCGTCCACCGCGTCGCGGACGAACTCATAAAAGCGTATTGTCGACTCAACGCAGAAAAGGCGGATCGAGATAAGCATGCGTTAAGTGTGATAGCTCCGAAAAATATCCGACGTTCACCGTTCTACGACGCAGCGCCTATCGTACGGCGCGGTTTTTTTACTTGGCAGTTTTGGGAGCAGATCGATCTACCTTTTCTAACGAGAAATGATTTACTGATCAACCTATGTAATCTTGGCCCAATAGCTCGAACTTTTTCAATAACAATGATGCACGATGCTCAGATTTATAGCCATCCCGCATCTTACTCCTTCGGATTTCGCAACTGGTATAGACTTGTCTGGCGTCTTATCGGGCGGCGGCACGACAAGATCATTACTGTGTCGGAGTTCTCGAAGAAAGAACTGACCCGCCGGGGCGTAGTCCCCGCCAAAAATATAGCGGTCGTTCCGAATGGGGTCGACCATGTGTTAAATACGCCAGCAGACCCTGCGATCTTGCAGCACTTGAGCCTGGGTGGGCGCCGATTTGTACTAGCTCTCGCGAATACTCAGGAGCACAAAAATATAGGGCATCTCCTCAAGGTGTTTGCAGATGAAAGGATGTCTGATCTTACTTTGGTGCTGGTAGGACGTTCGACTGCAGCTGATTTCGTTGAGGGCGGTCATAAAGTTTCGGAGAACGTCGCTTTCGCAGGTGTAATATCGGATGCAGAGTTTCGGGCTTTGATGGAAATGGCATTGTGCGTTGCGTTTCCGTCGCTGACGGAAGGGTTTGGGCTCCCCCCGCTCGAGGCGATGTTGCTTGGATGTCCTGCGGTTGTTTCTCCGCGCGGGGCATTGCCGGAGGTCTGCGGTGATGCTGCCATTTACGCTGACCCCTACGACAAAGAGCCATGGATAGCCGCCATTCTACGTCTCGACAGCGATAAGATGTACAATACTCAGATGTGTGATAAGGCTCGCAAGCATGCTGCAGGTTATACGTGGGCCCGTTCCGCTCTGGCTCTCGATCGAGTTGTCACGGAAGCCTTGAAACGACGAGGACATGGTGGCCGCATTCGGTGATGTGTCCGTAGTCCGGGAACGAGGTGATGAAAGGTTGCAGCGCCGAGTAGTGACATAAGCAAGGCCCCGCTTTGATGTGAAAGGCTGTTCGCGAGCGCTTGAATAATCTGAAATCGAGCATTTGGTGTACATTCTTTCGGGCGGGGCCAATGATTGACGGCGGTACGGTGTATCGAAAATAATTTGCTCTGCGCAGCCTAATTCGGGGCCGGCGCCGATCGGCGGTATTTGAGAGCTAGGGGCTCTGAGCGTGAAACGCAATCCGATATTTTTTGTCGGCCTTGTCTATTATCCAAAGTATTTGCCATACTTTATTTCAAAAATATATTATCTGAATAAACTATTTAAATTCGACGCCGTCCGGCTTGTCCTCAATAATCCAGCCCTCGATCCTGGCGAGGTCGAACGATTATGCAATCAAAAGTGGAAAAATTTTAAAGTCATTTCGCACGACAATGCTGGGCAAGAGTTTGGGGGGTATCAGCGCGGTGTGGATGACCTGCTGTCGGTGAGCGCGGCCTTCGATCTCATCGTAGCAAATGACACTCTCGACATCCATCATAGGACTTACGCCGCGGGGCTCCGCTCATTCCATTCGGCCTTTCGTGGCGTGGGCGACCGAAAAATATTTGTCGGTAAGATTGACAACTACAGGCGGCTTCTGCGGATCGACAAGCTCACAACCTCAAGATGGGTCAGATCGAACTTCTTCGGATTGGACTCTGAGGCATTGGATGCGATCGGGTTTAAAATTTACGACGAATCTGTAAACGCTCTCATTCTTGATGCCGCAGATGAGAGCGGGTTCTTCTCTCAGGCGATTGGTCCTGACCTGCGTGACTATCTGCGGAATTGGCTTTTCGTTCCGACGCGGGATAGCTGGTATGGCGCTGCACCGCTGGACGCGACGAATTGCCGAGCTTTTGCTATCAAAGCAAGATCAATTCTCCAAGAGAAGTATCTCTCGATGCGGTTGAGTGATGCTGGGACGGCCTTCATCAGCTCCGATCCGACGGGAATAGCGAAAATTTTAGTCTTGCTCCGCCGGCGACTGACCGCTCTGGCCGTCCGCGCCGGCGTCAAGGTGTAGCGTGCCAGCAATCGAGGTTCGCTATCTGTTGTGCGTTGTGCCTGGATCCGCTCGGTCAATCCACGGGAAACGCAGAATGAGGTGACAAGCGTCCGAAACGGGGTATGGCGCCCGGAAGAGCGTGCCCCGCTCGTCCGTCCACGTCCCGGAGCAGGGGCTTTGCCGCTATCAACCCGCTTACATGCTTGCTGCTGGAAAAGCCTCGGCAGCGCGACTGCCTGAACCGGCGGCAGAACGCTTCCTCCAAGAGGGGTGAAGATCAGCCTCTCGGCCCTAGCCAATGCGGTGGACGTCCGCGCGAGCGCATTACGGCCTGAAGTCGGCTGGATCCGGGCCTCAGCGGTTGTCAGTGCGGTCCCATTGCCGATCACGCACCGTAACGGAGCCTGACCCAAAAACAACACCGCGATTGTTTGGGCGCGGCCGCGCGTATGGTAAATCGGGTTAGACAGGTGGCGACCACCCATTGCTGCGGCGTTGTGGCTGTCGCATAATCGTTCAGGTGGGTTTGCCGGCCATCAACGGAACGACTTTTCGGGGAATCTGCGCTCTGCCGCTACCCCACCCTCCGGATATGCCACCTGACCTGGTCAATTGCAGACATTCAGTCGTCATTGCCACCAGCGTGTTGACCAAACCTCATCGGACCTGAAAGGCGAAGAGGAGTGCTACTATCGACCCGAAATCGGCAGTCGGGGAACTCAGGGCAAAACCCACAAACAGAGGCATGAGCGCGAAGAAAGCGGAATAATCTTCACTAAATCCAGCATTGCGGCGTCGGTAGAACAAAAGACTTAAATTGAAGGCCGCGAAAAAGAAGGCGCCCAGCAAACCTGTACTAGCCAATATATTGATTAATCCATTTGAAGTTCGGGCGCTGCCAACACCGATCCCGAGCCAGTGAGAATCCCGAAAAGCTTCAAAAGCCGTATTCGACCAACGCGTTCGTTCTTCGAACGAAGAGGTGGACGCCTTTTCGAATACGAGCGCATTCAACAGGTAAGATACTCTCTCGCGGAATTCCGGCGCCGATACAATCGCTTCAGCAGCAAGTATGGCTAAAACGAATATGACAATTATCTCTGCCGCTGATCTCTCTTGCTCGATACGTCCACTGACGAATACTCGGATCAAGGTCTGGAGAGCAAAAGCACCACCCGCTGCAGCCAGAATCGCGTACGCCGTAGAAGATGTAGACAAGCAGGCAAGAAGGAGGCTTCCAAATGTCGCCAGTATCCATTTATAGTTCATACCAAAATTTCTGCGCATCAGGAGAAGAATTGCAAACAGACTCGCTGTCAGCGAACCAAAGGAAGAGGCTTCGGGCATTGCGCCAATAACCCGCTTGGTAAGGCCGATATTAGTCTCACCTACAAGAGAATAGCTTGCATTTCTAAAAATATCCAGAATATAATTTAATCCCAAGATATCGAATGCTGCTGTTATAGCTAATATCAGTAACAGGCAATAAATCGCTCTTTTGATGACCTGGCGGAAAGCTGTGGTCTGACATCGAGCTGCAATCACGATCGTCAATAGGTATGACTCCAATAGATATAGCAACTGGGTTATGTTGCTCATCGAGGGAGCCAGCGGTACAGTGTAGAGAACGTCGCCGGATCCCCTCAAGGGATAGACGATGGTTTGGCCCTCGAAAATCCAAGGGAAAATCGCTGTGCAGAGCATAGCCTGCAGCATAAAGAGAGTTAGCAACCCGCATTTGTTGAGCGGCAACATGATAGCCAGAAACGCGTTCACCCTCATCGTGAAAAGAGATCTCAGAATGAGCAAACCAAATCCGAGATTTGCTGCAGTGATTGTGACTCCCATCGTCAGCGCCGGGGGCAGTGCCGCCAGAGCTCCGAATGCGAGGAAACAAACCGCTGCAATAAAAATATAATCGAAACCGGCAATTGCGCACGGTAAAAGTATAGAAAGGGATATTAAGGACCCTAAATCCATTTGCGGGCCTCAAACTTTACTGCAACACTCGACCCGGACTGAAGCGACCAAATTATTGAAGCTCCCAATGGAAATCCGTTGATGCAGCATGAATCTAATTCCATAAGTCCATTCCTCCCCATAATTGTCGCTCATGTGTCGTCAAAATCGGATCTGGTTGAAAACGGATACAACTGATATTCCTCGCCACGAAAGCCAGATAGACGCAGAGGCAGACGTGTATCAAGCCGTCTAGCAGCTTATCTCACGGGGTGGATATTTGGATAGTGACACGCGCCACCAATTCGGTGAAAGATCGTCGCTAGAAACGCGTCGAGCGGCTGGTCGGACAGCAAGCGCGTGAAACAGGCCGGCATAGCAACGCAAACTGTTCGCAGAGCTCGCAAACGATGGAGACCGACCACAATGTCTGCGGCGCATTTCGTTCGACCTGTCTGATGGTTCGGTTCACCGGCGCATCGACGCTTTCCAATCATGAATGTCCGGCGATGGTCCGCCGGGCATCTGATCGGCCGCCGGAGCAGGCTGCGTCTGCGGTCTGAGCTTACCCTCTTGATGTGCGCTATACGTTCAAAGCAACTACACCCATTCCCGAAACACCATTGCTTCGCAGCGTCGACGTCACCCGCTCGACCTGAGCAAGTTGTGTTTTGCCGAGTTCCACGATAACAACGACATAATCCAAAACGGCACAGCTCAACAGCATGTCCGGATTTGAAGTCACTGGCGGGAGATCAAGAAATACATACTCAGCTTCATATTCAGATAGAATGTGCAGGGTTGCTGCGCTGTTTGCCCCATTCGACAGATCGATGGTTTTTTGGCCAGTCGCGCCGTTGATTTGTGGGTTTACAACGACTTCAACACCCGATGATGTTACAATTCGCGCATCGGTTTCACCGTTACTACCTGAAGAAAACAGTCCGTTATTTGCTTTTTGATAATCCAGATTAAATACTGCCGCGCTACGTCCTTTTGCGGATACTACAGATGCTAGCAAGAGCGCGAGCAAATGACGCTTCGAATGTCCGGTCCAGCACATAACGCCTATCACTTTCTTTTGCTTCGCGGACAGATCGAGAGCAAAATCGATGTGAAAGGCGTCGATCTTCTGTCTTGCTTCCAAGTAGTTTTTTCCCCACGCCTGACGGAGGATGTCGTAGTTTTTATTTGATGTGGATCCTGATCTAATCGATCGGCTGAATTTTGGGAGTTCGACAACGTTATTGACGCCCAAGATATATTTTATTTGCGACGGTGATTTAACCGAATTGTCGAAAAACTCCCTGACGACAATTGCTGACACGCCAAGTAGCAAACCTAAGGTCAATGCGATAGCGAATGTCGTTCCTGTTTTCGGGCTGGACCGTGTTAACGGCGGTGCGGCGGCGCTTATCACTTGAGCATCAGCATCAGGAAACTGAAAGTTTGGAACGGCACCCGTTCTCACTCCCTCTTCAGCAGCGGCTAATTGAGCTTTCATACTCGCGATACGACCTTGTAAATACTCCGTACCGCGTTGAATCGAAGCAGCTCTCAACTCCACTTGAGAGACGATGTACTGCATACAGATCGCGTTGGCGATGCGGGCGCTCTCGGCTGGATCGAGCGCTTGGTATGAAACTTCCAAAACATAGGAATTGCCGACGCGCTTTATATTAACGCGATTGCTGAAGGCCTCGAACGCTTTGCGTGTTGAACTCTTCCCTGATATAGAAGTATCAATTAAGTTTTTGTCGTTGGCGTTGGATTGAATCTCCCCGGCGGTCTTTTCGGTTCCAGCAATCGATTTCGACTCGAGTAGTCTCAGTTTATCAAAGACAGCGCTTAATATTCTTTCTGACTTTAATACTTGAATTTGACTTTCCGCTTGAAAGTTATCGAGACCGACCATGGCGCCAGTTTCGGTCCTTGAACCCGTCGTTCCACCTGCCGGCAATGACGGGTTAAGAATTATTGCTGCAGTTGCAGAGTATTGTGGCGGTGTAATAAATATATAGAGAAACGCGAGGGCCATACAGAACATGACCCACGCGGCAAGGCGAAGCTTATATTTGTTTATTGAGCGTGCAATTAAGCTGATCGGCAGCCCAGGATGTGTATACTTAAGATTTTCTTCGGTCATATCTGCTCCGGAGATCCATGAAATAGATCCTGTTAGCTCGATCATCTCGCGCTCGCTAGATAATCGGCCCAAGATAGAGTATATTTCGCCCCTTGAGTGTTGGATATTCTATCCTTATTCTTAGAAGGTTTTGATCGAGAGGAAGCATATGGGACGGATTTTCTATGCTCTTCGAATCTATGATGCGGGGAAGCGGTCGTTCGGACAATCCGCAATAAGCCGAAACGCGTTACGGCATTGGGCTGTCTTTCTTATCCCGATTGCGGACGGCATATCGTGATTGCATTATGGTGGGCGCCCGACCAGCAAGATAGCATTAAATTCTCGATTCGATTAGCACCAGCGGTCGATGATCGGGCCTTAGGGGGGATGCCATAGCGAAGTTGGCGAGCGGGCATAGGGCTAGCTACGCGACGTTGACGAAAGGCAGCTCCTATGAGTCGCATCAGAAAAACGGTCGAGCCGATACGATGGCTCCAGAGACGGTAGCCGAGGCTTTGGCCGGTACCTCAACGAAGAACCCATCGCCTTCAGCGCTGATTTTGAAAGTCAGGAGTGACTTTGGTTTGAGTGTGGCTATCGTGCCGGCAACCGCGCGGCTTCCGTTCGGCATCATCGGTCGGCGGTGAATCCGCTTTCTCGTGGGAGCTGTCTATGATCTACGATGGATAACCAAATTGGTCGGTCCGCGCGCCGCAGTTGTCTGCAGGGTGCACAAAATGAAATCCCTCAAGTGTCTTTTCGGATACCGAGCACCGGCCCAAATCGTCAGATTGAGGTTTATGGTTCGATCTGGTCGCTAGTCTTACCGACGCTGATACGATCTATAGCCATCAAGAATTCCGCGTTGAAAAAGGGGGTTTGTCATTGGATTCCGTTGCGCCATCTCCACCACTCGTATCTATCGTTCTCGGAACTTACAATGGTGAGCGCTACCTACGAGCCCAAATTGAAAGCCTTTTGGCACAATCCTTTCGACCATTTGAAATTATCGTTGCTGATGATTGTTCAACTGATAGTACTATTAAGATTGTAGAAGAATTTCAATCCTCGTCTGTTATCCCCATCAGAATCATACGGCGAGCGCGAAACGTTGGGTTCGGGTTGAACTTTCTGGATGGTGCGAAGCATGCGGCGGCGGAACTGATCGCTTTTTGTGATCAAGATGACGTCTGGCACTCAGACAAGCTGGAGGCTTGCCTGGAGAAATTTAACGACCCAACGATTGTTTTGGCTGTTCATTCCGCGCGGAAAATTGACAAAGACGGAAACTTTCTCGGGCGATTTACTCAGTACATAAATCAGGATTGCATAATAAATCCTCGCGATTGCGACCCCTGGGGAGGGCATTTTGGGTTTTCAATGGTTTTGCGCAAAGGTCTTCTCGATTTGGCCCCCATCGAAAAATTTGATCTCTTTCTACAAGGGCAAAGAAATACCGCTCACGATAAATGGATAAGTCTTCTGGCTCGCTGTGCCGGACGTATTGCGTGCATCAATCGTGATTTAGTCGATTACAGGCAGCATGATAGTAATGTATATGGCGCTCCCGATAAGCATAAGGTAGCAAAAGATAGAAAAACAGTCTTTAACATGCTAAACGAGCGTGCAAATTCTGCTCAAGACATCCATGGTATAATTTCGGGCGTTACAGCCGCAACGGCATCCCGTTTCCCCCTTTTTGATAAAAAAGAGACTTTAAATTGGTGGAAGAGAATCCATTTTGTTCATCAAAGGCGCGCCGTTTTGTTTGAGTCGCCCCGCCGGATAGATGCACTCGCGCAGTGGCTTAAAAACGTGATTGATCGCGTTTATAGTAATTCAAGTGGCATCATCGCGAGCAGTAAAGATGCGGCCAGAGATTTAGGCGCTATTTTGCTGATCGAATGGGATTGAGATGCAATCGTCCAATTTTCCTGCACGAATCGTGTTGCGGCTTTTGTTTTTGTTGGACTATCTAAGCGGCTTGCTGATCTGCGGTCGCTCATGAGGCGGGAGAGGTTATTCCCTGCAGTGTGTTTGTAGAGATGGGAGGATTAGACGGGGAGGAACTCAAGGCGAGCGCCCGTCTGCCTGCGCGTTTTTGGCTAGTCCGATGATAGCTTCGAGATCTGCCTTCTGGGAGGCAACCCATTGTTGCGCAGCGCGTCTTGCAGTCCGTCCAAGCTCGAGGCGTGCTTCCGGGTTTTGGTGGAGTGACAGCAACGCTCTGGCGAAGCCGATCGGATCATCATCTTCGACTACGATGACGCCCGGCAGAAGCTCATTCGGCAATCCTCTGACGCCTAGCCGTGTGCTGACTGCGGGAACACCGAGAGACAAAGCCTCGATCAGCTTTATCTTTAAGCCTGTTCCAGCAGTGATCGCGTTGGCGAGAACGGGAGCTTCGGTATACGCGTCTTCTACGTCCTCTACGAACCCTAACTTTACGACGTTGTCTTGGTCGCGTATATCCCGACAGAGACTGCCGGCGACAAAAACTTTAAAATCTGGACTCAGCTTGACGATTTCCGGCAGGACGTGGTCTATCAGATAGTTGACCGACGCGATATTTGCTGTGAACGAAGATCCGAAAAAGGTCGCGCCGGCCGAACGCTGCTGCTCAATGAAGGCAGTCCGCTCTCTCATCAAACACAGCGTCCTGACCCGGCCCGCATCCGGCCCGAGTAGGGATCTGAAGTAAGCCGCTTCCAAAGCTTGAATGGCGATGACGACATCGGCCCTGATCAAACCTGCGCTCTCCTTCTCAGGCGCAAGTTGATGGGAGAACGAATCGTGGGTATCGAGAACCTTCAGCGTTCGAGGCTCGCAATTCAGGAAGACCCTTGAGAAGAAGACATAGGGCACCCAGCAAATGTCTGGTTTGATAAGCTGAAAAAGCGCCTTCAGACGATTGTCGAATGGACCATAGTATATTTCGTCGGCTGAGTCGAAATGATATGTCTGGCTTCCTGCAAGGTGCTTGATTTTACGAGACGCTATTTTGACCCATCTCCGGAAGAGATATACGGCCTCCCCCACTTTGCCTCGACGCAATAATACAAAGTTTGGACCGAATGTTTTATGATGCTCGCCTTCATCAAATTGCCCGATTTGTCGTGAATGCAATAACACAAAATAAACTTCATAACCCATTTTTTTAAAATATTCTATTTGCGCGAAGATAACGGCCCGATTTCCGCCGTTCGTCGGGAATACCGGCACCGATGAAACGTAAACGATTCTCAAAGCTTATACTCCAATTTCAGCGTAGTTCCTGGGACGAGCGCAATTCATAGTTTTCTTATCGATAGTGAGACTTATCAGCGTGCATTGTATAGAGCTTCGGTTCAAAATAACCCGCAGTCTCGATTCCTTGTTGATGCGACGTTTTCCGTTTTTTCGATGCCTTGATGCAGGCGTGCCAAGGTCATACGTGGCGCCTCGGTTTTCGAGTTGCGCGCTCACGCGTCATGCTGGTATGGTCCAGAATAGGGAAAGTGCGCCGTGCGCATCAATTGTAGCTTGTCCTTGTCGCTTATTAGACGTATTTACATAAGAGCTCTTCTCAATGATTGCGATGGCGGTCGGTAAACGAGCGTCGCTTTTTGAAGCGGTGAGCCGCGCATCCGTAAGGCGCCTCATTTCATCGATCATGTATCGCTCGCATTAGCAACGCTGCTGGGCTGAAGGATGCACTGCTCCTGTTAGTGGGCCTTTAATGGGCTGCGATAGCTCGCATCCTATGCGAGCGCCCCCTTCGTAGTTCGAGGAGACGTTGGGAAATTTCGCGAATCTGCATGCGACGGCCGAGTGTAAGTCCTTCCTCTGTCAGATGCTGACGGTGGGCATGAAGACCCAGGCGGTGCCGGCAGCCTTCCTGATCCGGCTTCGCATCAGCGAGCCTCGTTTTGGGCCCGGTCTGCGTTGGTACGCGCGGCATCAGCTGGCGGCGCGGGTCGTAGCGGCCCTCGATACTGCGGGCGCTCTCCCTTATCGAGATTTCCACCCAGGAACAAACGGAGCGTAGCGCGGCTGCCGCAACTCGGTTGGTTTAGCTCGAACGGCAGAGATTGTGTACTGGCCCGCGGCGCGCGGGACTGAGCGCCCTTGCACGCACTGAGAGCCTGTTTGAGTCGCTTAGCCGGCCGCACCATCTATCGCGTGTAAACATGGATACCGATTGGCCAGGCGGGGTGGGAATGTGGACGGGTCGACATACGAAGCCCCATGAGGCGCGTCTGAAGGATCGTAAGGAGAGGGTTTTCGAAACCCTGATGCAAGCTCTGGCTGGCTGCGGGCAGGGACAGCGTCGTGAACGCCGGCGGAACCGCACCTGTCGATCGTCAGCACACATCCTTCGCCAGGCTCAGAACAAGCGCCTTGGGGACATCGGCGTGGGCGGGCCGTGTGGCTATGATGGCGCCCATAAGCGGATCGGGCGCGAACGCGTGGCATGGGTCGACACCGAAGGATCTGTTCTGACGTGCGCCGCCGTGCCGGCGAAGGTGTAGGATCGCGACTGGCGATCGGCTCCTGATTGAAGGCGACAAGACATGGCCCAGCCTGCGGCAATCGCTCTTCGCTGATGCCGACACGGTCGAGCGCTGCCAAGATGGGTCCCTATTCCCTTGCATGCACTACCGCATCGTCGACACATTGCCAGACCAAGAGGGCTTCCTGTCTTTGTTCGGTGCTGGGTTCTTCAGCGGACCTCCGGCTGGCGGAGCGCCGGAGGCCATCCGGAAGAAGCGGTCTCGCCATCTTCTATCGACGCACCGGACACGGGTTTGAGATCGGTTTTTGACCCATCAATCCACCACTTGGGACCTGAGCACCGATGGCTGCAGGATATCGGCCGGCTTACGTCAATCTTGTAGATCGTTTGCGTCAACGGCGCTGAGCCGGATCAGATCGGCGGATTTACTGCGCCGTATCGATATTACCTTGTTGGAGCGTAAGTATAGCGCCCATCTGCCACGCTCGTGCGGTTGTCTTGGCCGGGCCCACTGCATCTCGGAGAAGGCGGATTTTCGAAGCTGTTTCGGAAGAGTACTTTTCTATCCTCGCAAAAATTCGTCCTGTGAGTCCGGTCGGGGCAAGAATGCGCTCGAAATCTTCTGCCGTGAGAATGACATGGCCATCCTTTGCCAAGAATGGAGGCCGAGCCGCGCTTGCGTGGATGGCGCCTGAGAAATCGTGGAAATGAATCTCGAGCCCGGCTCTTTCCGCCATCCTACGGGCACCGGTTTCTGAAAACCACCAGAGATGAACGGGGGGATTCTCAGTTTCCCAGATCGCACCAGGATTAGCATAGGTCTTATTGGGAGTGGTCATGAGTATCGTTCCGCCCTTCGATAAGCGTTTCTTCAGGCCGGAAAGCAGGCTTACAGGATCTGATACGTGCTCGATCAGCTCTGTTAGCACGATGACATCGAAAAGCACGGCATCAAGGCTTTGGATATCTGTGGCATCTGCTACGTAATAATAATCTCCGAAGTACGATCGAGCTTTTTTGATGGCATCGCTCGAGAGATCACAGCCGAAAGCGTTGTATCCCGCGGACCTCAGGGCATACGTGAGATATCCTAGTCCACATCCAACTTCCAGAATTCTAATGCCTTTCGATGACCGCCGGCGTAAAAAATGATAGACAAACTCGTACGCTTTTTCTTGGTGTGAAAGCCAAATCAGCGGATTATCGACGTCCTTGATTTGAGTTGCAAAGCGGTAGTAGCGATCATAGCCGGGCAATCGATCTGAATTTGTATAGATGGACTCATAGAGATTTTCTGGTGCCGTCTTCGGATTAACAAACTGTGTGTCACAATGCTGGCATTCAAATATCTTATATGTAAGCTCCTCCATATACCCAGGATGCTTTTCTGTTAGTAGATCGACGGCGATCTCTTCGCAAATGTCACATCGCATCGGCGCCCGCCTCCATATTCGAATCGATGAAGATAGAATACATCGAAGGAACAGGCGAGCAATAGACTCGAATACGCCACTCATGTAAGCGAAGCTTCAAGGCGGAATAACGATTGCTCGGCCACGACCGACTGCACGTTGCGTCAGCCCGCACGCGCGCGCGAGGGGGAAGGGCTGCAGCGTAAAACGTTCACCCAGATCGCCGCCAGCGGGCGACGATCGAACGCTTCATCGCGGCGCATGATCGACAGCCCAGACACGTCGTCGATGGCGTCCCTGCACAAAGGTTCACAGACCGGGATGTTGGCCCCACGCGGGCGCGATGCTGCGCGTCGATTGACGCATTGAGAGCCGCCCGCTTTGCTGCAGGCGCCGCAGAAGCCGCGCATGAGCCGGCCGGCGGAAATTCACGGCCGAGCATCCCACGGCATGCTCGGGCTCGTATGACCTTGCAGAGACGACCCAGGCCAAGCCCGCGGCCGCCATGCTCGCCACCGGGCCTTCTTATCGGCCCGGGTCGGTGCCTCCACTGCGGCGCAGAAGGTGCGCACGCGCGGATCGAAGGTCGCGCGCGAGCGGCTTTCGCAAGGCGTTATGGTTCAATGGTCGCGCAAACCGAGCAAGACTCGAATGTCATCCTTCGCACAGATTTCGCTCAACGCCGGTTCGGCCCAACCCAGATCCGTGGTTCGATAACCCAATCGTTCCATGGCCGCTTTCACAGACTCGGTTGGGGATCCATACAGCCCGTGCGTTTCGATGAGCAGGACCCTCGGCCTCATCGCCATGCCACTTAAGATCTGAATTTCCGCTCCTTCGCAATCAAGCTCAAGAACGTCACACGGGGGTAATTCTTGCGGTGCAATGACCGAGGCGAAACCGAATGTATCGCCATAGACCGCAATGGATTCGGCAACGACGGCGTGATTTATTATAATATTTTCGATTTTGTTTCTTTGTATGGTCTTCTTCATGAGGCCGACCTGTTCCAGGCTGCCCTCGAAGCATTTGACCGTTCCAGATGGGCCGGTCTGCCGAGCGGAGAAGACGGCTGTCACGCCGATGCCGCCGCCCACGATGACGACTTGATCGCCCTCTCTAACGTGCTCCCGAAGACCCCTAAGAAGGGCGGCCTCATAGCTCTGCAATCGATTGCCCATCTGGACCTCAGTCCACCAGGGTAAACACCTCGAGGGAATAAGCCAGTCTGTCCATTTCCGATCGTAGCAGGTTGGGATCCCCGCATAGATTATCGGACCCTGGCTCGGAATATGTGGACGCATTGCCCGGTAGGCGCGTCCAAATCCTCGGATCAGGACATCGAGAATGCCATTTTGTTTGTAAGTGATGGCAGCTTTACTGTACAGGTCCATCAATAACCCTCGCCGGTTTTCTTCCGAAAGGCACCGAAGGCCTCAGTCTCGGATTGGATATTGATATATCGCATGATATAAGATAGAGAGTATGCCGTTGTGCCAGAATTGTATGAAAATTCGCATCTGCGACTTTGAACGCGGCACCCTACGTCGGGTCTCCGCTTGCAAGCAAGACTCTGTAGTTGTAACGGCGTGTACAAGTCTGAATTGAGGTCCGCTGCGTAATCCAGCACCTTTCCAACGCTGCACGGCTCAGTGGGATACGATCCTGGCGACGCGGTGCACGTCACCGTCACCCTCATCACGTCGTGGCTGGCCTCTGCGTGTGCGCCGATCTCGGCGAACGGAGACAGACCGATCCAGCGACCGGGTATGCGATATGATCCAGTCTCAGCCCGATAACGTCGCACGCCGAAGGCACGCCGGAGCCGACCGATCTGATTTTGCTCATCCCCCGTTGGGGCATGACGGGCCGACCTTTGTGTCGCGTTGGTCGGCTGGCTGCACAGGGTAAGCGCGGTCGTCCTCTCGATCGCGGCCGCCTCCCGGCCTGATGCGGTGCGCTCGAATGTGGAGAACCGAAGAGGCCGTCGAAGCACTGCGGCGGAAAACGCGCCCAACCACAACCGATCCCCAAACGCTCGCCCCTTTCAGGCCGTTGACGCCAAGGGCGCAGGCGATGTCGCCGCTCAGTGCACCTGGCTTGGCGCCGCTCAGCCCAGAGTGGGCCACCAGGGCGATGCCTCAGGTTGCGGCAACGTCCAGGCTCTTTCGGTGGGGTGCGTCCGCGCGATGGTGGTCAGGGACGGCGAGCTTGGGACCGCAAGGAAGCGGCGCAGCCAAGCTGGTAGCCTCGACGGGGCGCAGTGCAAGTTCAAACTGTATGCCGACACCCAGCCCCGCATGCTGGCCTATGCGCGGAGCCCCCGCCGTCAGGACGCGTGCTCTCCAGGACGGTCAAACGGTGTTGACGCTTTCGTCGGCGTGCAACGAATTGCGCCGCCGGCAGTTCCAGCATGCTGCTCTGTTGTGCACTTGACGAGGCGGTCTCAGCGCCCTGAGGGTGCGTTTTGAGGCTATGACCGCACGCGAGGTCAATCATCCGAATCGGAGATACGTACTTAAATTTGGTATGGTAAACTATCATCCCATATTGCTAAATTGGATATCAATTAATAAGGTGCTGGACGTCGCAAAACCCTTAACGCATGCGGTATGTGGGGACGAATTGTCGTGAGCGTGTCACCCGCCATGGACAGAAAAATAAGTCCTAACCCGTTAATTGCGGACGTCGATGGAACATTATTGAAAACTGATTTGTTGCTGGAGTCTTTTTTCGAACTCTTAGCGCATCGTCCGCGTAAAGCTCTTTCGGCGATCACGGCACTCAAAGACGGCAAGGCCGCTCTTAAGGCTCGCCTTGCCGAACTTGCTATGATCGAAGTAGAGACCTTGCCCCTCAACGAAGACGTTCTGGCCTTCCTCAAAGCTGAGAAAGCCGCTGGACGTCCACTGTATCTGGCGTCGGCAGCGGACAAGCGCTACGTGGAAGCGCTTGCCGCTCATGTTCCTCTGTTCAACGGCGTCTTCGGTTCGGAGCCCGGGCTTAACCTTGCCGGTTCATCGAAGGCGAAGGTGTTGTGCGATGCCTTCGGCGAGGGACAGTTTGATTATATCGGCGATGCCCCGGTCGACGAAGCCGTTTGGCGTCGGGCATCCGGTGTCTATATCGCCAACGCCTCTTCGCGACATCTGGCGGCGGTGCGTCAATGGGCGCCGCACGCGATGCCGATCGGTACCCGCAGCAATGGCTGGCGTGACTATCTCAAGGTTCTGCGCGCTCATCAGTGGCTCAAGAACATCCTCGTCTTCGCGCCGACCTTCGCGGCTCACGAATTCGGGTGGCCGCTTATTGCGTCGGTTATCGCCTTCGTGAGCTTCAGCCTGTGCGCGTCGAGCGTCTACATCCTCAACGACCTGCTCGATCTCAGAGGCGACCGCGCCCATGTGCGCAAGCGGCAGCGCCCCTTTGCCTCGGGTCGTGTCCCGCTTGTGACAGGCATCGCCCTGGTGCCAGTACTTTTATTGATCTCGCTCGCTCTCGCCTTGTTCCTGCCACCAGCCTTCTGTGCCGTTCTGGCCGGATATTATGCACTGACATGCGCCTATTCCTTCCTGCTCAAGCGCAAGCTGCTTGTGGACGTCGTGACACTCGCCTGCCTCTACGGAGCCCGCCTCATGGCTGGGGCCGCAGCGGCATCGGTGGTGCTCTCACCCTGGCTCATCGCCTTCGCCATCTTCCTCTTCCTGAGCCTCGCTCTGGTGAAGCGCTGCTCGGAACTCGTCGATCGTAAACAGGCGGGCCGCGGCGATCCGGTCGGGCGAGCCTATCGCCTCGACGACTTGCCACTTCTCGAGATCATGGCTGTCGCAAGCGGTTACGTCGCGGTCTTGGTGTTGGCCCTGTACGTTCACAGCGACGAGGTGAGGGTTCTCTACGATCACCCCGACCGCCTCTGGTTGCTGTGCGTCCCGCTTCTGTACTGGGTCAGCCGGGTGTCGCTGCTGACACATCGCGGGGGCATGCACGATGATCCCGTCATCTTCGCCGTCACGGATCGGGTGAGTCAGCTGGTGGCCGTCATCTGCGGCCTCGTCATGCTCGCGAGCATGTGAGCCCTCTGGAAGAACCACCGACCCACGTCCGAGTTGAAGCTCCCTGATCCATGCCTGTCTTCCTGCGCTACGTGATGTTCGCGTTCGTCGCCACCTTCGCGAACCTCGCGACGCAGGAGTTGGTGATCCGCATCACCCCGGTCGTGCCCCTCACGCTGTCGATACTCGCCGGCACGGCGGCCGGCTTCATCCTCAAATACGTGCTCGACAAACGCTGGGTATTCGAGGAGCGCTACGCCGGTCCTGCCCGGGAAATCTATAAGGTGGCTCTGTACGGCGCATTCAGCATTGGCACCACGCTGGTCTTCTGGGGCTTCGAGATCGCGTTCTGGAGTTTGTGGCGGACCGATTTCGCGAAGTACACAGGCGCAGCGATCGGGCTCACGATCGGTTATATGGCCAAGTTTGCACTCGATCGGACCTTCGTCTTCACGGAGAGGCGCGCATGATGGAGTCGACCGAGATGCCCATGGCGCCGGTCCCGGGCATCACGATCCGTCGCGCGGAACTGGCGGGCTGGGGGCGCTATCCGCGGCACCCGTCCGGTCTCATCACGCCAACGGCGCCTGCCGACCTGACCCGGTTGATCGCCGGCCGGACCGGGGTCATCGCCCGCGGGAACGGACGCGCGTACGGCGATGCCGCTGTCGGGGAGCAGGTCACGCTGTCCACCCGCAGCCTGAATCGCATTTGCGCCTTCGACCGTCAGAGTGGCCGGATCACCGTGGAGGCGGGGCTCCTTCTATCTGAGCTTCTGTCCGTCGTGGTGCCGCTCGGTTTCTTTCCCCCCGTCGTGCCGGGCACCAAGTTCGTGACGATAGGGGGCATGATTGCCTCGGACGTACACGGCAAGAACCATCACCGCGACGGCGGCTTCGGCGACCACGTGGAGCGCCTTACCCTCGCACTGCCGAATGGCGACGTCCTGTCGTGCGCGCGCGACGAGAACGCGGAACTGCTGCACGCCACAATCGGAGGCATGGGTCTCACGGGCACGATCGTGAATGCCACCTTCGTACTCAAGCGCATCGAGACCGGATTTTTACGCCAGACCACTATCGTGGCTCCCGACCTCGCAACAGCCATCGCAGCCTTGTCGCGGACGGGCGACGCCACCTACACGGTGGCGTGGATTGATTGCCTTGCCCGCGGCGCCTCTCTTGGGCGTTCATTGATCTTTGCCGCCGAACATGCCGGGCGCCTGGAGCTCGCGGCTTCTGATCCCGCGGCCGAGGCCTTTCCGCCCTCGCGTCTCGGACGGCTTTCGGTGCCGGTTGATTTGCCCGGCTGGACGCTCAACCGCTTCTCAGTCTCTGCCTTCAACGAAGCTTATTTTCGTCTGGGCGCCGCGAAGGCCGGCGAGCCTCGCTTGGTTGAATGGGATCCCTACTTCTTCCCCCTCGACGGCGTCGGAGGCTGGAACCGGATTTACGGCCGACGCGGATTCTTGCAATACCAATGCGTAATCCCGACCGCGCAGGCGGAGCCCGTGCTGAGTGAGATCCTGGAACGGGTATCCCGCCACGGCTCGGCCTCGTTCCTGGCTGTCTTGAAGCAGCTCAGAGCCGGCCACGGTCTGCTGTCGTTTCCGATGGAAGGCTTCACGCTCACACTCGATCTGCCGGTGAGCGAGGGTGTGTTCGCGCTCCTGGACGCCTTCGACGCTCTGGTCGTTGCGTCCGGAGGGCGGCTTTATCTTGCCAAGGATGCCCGTCAGTCGCGGTCGACGTTCGAGGCCGGTTACCCGAACCTCCCGCGCATGCGCGATCTGCGGCGGGCGACAGGCGCAGGCGGGCACATCTCCTCATACCAATCGGCGAGGCTCGGCATCCAATGAGCCCACGGCCAGCTGCACTCAGTTCCGGAAGCTTGATTTGATGCACCCTGCACACAAGACCTTGCTCCTGGCAGGAGGAACTTCTGACATTGGCCGAGAAACGGCGCTCCACTACGCCCAAGCTGGCTGGCGGGTATTGCTGGCTGCGCGGGATGTGGAGGCGGCGCGGCGCAACGCGGATGACATCGCAGCCCGTACGAACACGCAGGTGTCGGTGCATCGGCTCGACGTGCTGGAAACCGACCGACTGCAATCTTTTCTCGATGCCCTTCCGGCGCTCCCCGACACAGTGGTGTGTGTGATCGGGGAACTCGGCGACCAGACGCGGGCACAGAGCGATTTCAGCCATGCGACCCGCGTGCTGCGTACCAACTTCGAGGGGCCTAGCGTCCTGCTCAGTCTTCTTGCGGAACGATTTCTCGCGCGGGGCTCCGGCACGATCGTGGGGGTGAGTTCGGTGGCGGGGTTGCGAGGCCGCGGTTCGAACTACGTCTATGGGGCCGCGAAGGCGGGATTCACCGCATTTCTGTCGGGCTTGCGCAACCGCCTCGCACCGGCAGCGATCCATGTCCTGACGGTGAACCCGGGATTCGTCCGCACGCGCATGACGGCGGGGATGAAGCTGCCGCCGATCCTCACGGCCGAGCCCGGTGAGGTCGGCCGCGCAATCTTCGCCGCCGCCGAGGGGTCGAAAAGAGATGTCATCTACGTCCGGAAGATCTGGTGGCTGATCATGCTGATCATCCGGTCCATTCCCGAGCGTGTCTTCAAGCGTCTGAAGTTGTGAGGCGCGTGCTCAGCGTGTCCAGGCGCCAGGCAGCGGTGTAGGGCAAGCGTCAGCGCGAACCTCGGACTTCGAGGGATCGGCGCGCCACCAACAGCTCGTGTGGGCCTGTCGCGGTATCAAGTTACCCCGTGCTCGAGGCGCACTTCACGGCTCGGCCACATGCGCGTCTCGCGACGCGTTGGAGTCCAGGTCGCGGATGGTGGACCAACGCGACCTTATTGGCGTTCGAGAGTTGTGCCGCCGAATGCACGTTTGACCCAGGGGCATTGCATCCGGGAAGCCAACCGGAGCTTCGAGGCGATTTCCGTTCAGGAGGCCGGGTTCCGTTCAAACACTTCCAGATCGTCGTACTCAAAAACCTTGTGGTACTGAGACGCGAAATCGGCGCTGAGTTGGGCCGGCCATGTGCCCGCATGCCCCGGCTCACCATCCCATGGTGGACGATGAATGACGATATAGCGTGGCCGCTCCCCGTCATCCCACCACCAATGGAGATTCCTCTGACGCAGCCCGGGCAGTGAGCGGCGATGGACGAGACCGTTGATATCGAGGACCGGCTGTTTCGAGTACCAGCCCAGGTATCCGATTTCCGTCGCCGCGAAGGCGTCTGCCGGCTGGCTGTTTGCGCGTAGCCAGGATCCGACAGCTTTGTACTCACCGGAATACCTATACTCCCTGGGCGGGAAACGCTTGATCGGATCGAAGCTTACTTCCTTCATAAACGGGATCATCAGGAACATCGCGCCAATATACGCCGTCTGCGGCAGCGAAAGCCTACGTTTGAGAACGGCGCCGAACCAGACGAGTGCCATCATGATCGCCAAGTTGGTGGCGAAATCGCCCGGTTCAAAATACCAGAAATAGGCGCCTGGTGCATCCAAGAGTTGGTAGCCGAGCACTTGAATGAGGCCAAATCCAATGCACAGGGCCGGAAATGTGTCGTTCTTAAACAGCTGCCGGATGGCAAGCCACAGTCCAGTAGCGACCAAGGGAATGGTGATGATAAGCCATCGCGATTGGTTGATGAACGCGTGAAAGAAGTCAGGTTCGTTGATCCACGGACTCATCCGACGCTGCAGCGATTTAACTTCCGCAGTGTGTGGGACAACTGTCCCGAAATACCACCACGAAAAAACGGCCCAGGATAGGAGGAAGCCTGCGGTTATGAGGGCGGAACGCCAAGCAATTCTCTGTTTCAACGTCAGGTGGCACGCCGCGATCAAGCCCATGAGGATGATACCTTCAGGCCGCGTCAGCGCTGTCAGTCCCGCGAAGACGCCTGTCCGGAAACTGTCGCCACTCTGTCGATACGCAAGGGCGGTGAAGGCGACGAGTGCCATCAGCAAACTCGTTTCCATCCCGAACGACTGCAGCAGCCGTGCCCCGAATGCCGTACCGGCTACGATGACGATCGCTTCGATCCGGCCGACCCGGCGCCAAGCCGCATATTGAGCAACCAGCAATGCGTAGAGCGAGATACCGTAACTCACGGCGAGAGTGACCGGCGCGTATCCGATAACAAATCCAACCATCGTAAGAAGAAGAGCATATATTGGAGAGGTCGCGGGATTGGTGAGCTCGCCGATATTGTATAGCCAGCCCTGTCCCGTTCCTATGTTCGCTGCAATTCGGAGATAGATATACCCGTCATCCGGAATGGCAGGTATATATAGATACGATACAATGGTAATAATTGCTGCGCCGACAGCCAGAATCACTCCGTCTGATAATTCCCAGTCCAAAGGCACAAAGCTATCTCGATTTCGAAAACGGTTCGGTAGCATCTCTGCCCAACTATTTTAGTGATTGCGGGACGTGGATATTTGCTATTTTGGCGAGGGTCAAGAGGAAGCTGAAAACGACAAATAACGTATTGCTTGGCGTTGGTGAATTCGTGGGCCGATGAGCCGGCGGATGCTGAATACCGAGACGTCCGCACCTCAGCCTGGAAGCCTGCTCACCCAGTTCACGATTCCGGGAAGTCGCTCGGATCGCGAGAGCGGTTGCGCGACGAAAGGCCGGGTGGCGCTGGTGTGCGTCGGCATCGTCGTGTGCAAAGCTGGCTGATCGGGCGTCTCCAGCCACAGGGGCAGGCTTTCGTGTGCCGGTACTGGCTAGGCTCATCTGGTGATGTAGCGCAGTCTCGCCCAAGCAAGCGTTTCAGGCCGTGCTTGAACGTATCGGTGCTTAGCGCGGGCCACGCTCGCCCGGGCGGTCGAATATCATCAAGACTACGCACTCGCGGGTCTCAGGTCGAACGGATGTGGCTCACTTCGTGAGTGCTCATATCTCTGAGGAGGGTAGAACCTCCGGTAAAGCTATCCGGCTCACTGCCTCGAGCCCGAACGAAACCAACGAAACGCTGGAAAGCTGCGCTGAAGCCAAATTGCAAACGGCTTCACCCCGCCCTCACGCCCCATGACAGACGTACAGCACCGCCGTTTGACCCGGCGATGCCAGATCTCCACTCGCGACGTGTGATCGGCGCTGTCAAAATTGGGTCTGGCACTATGGAGGAGAGCGATTGCTTCACCAACGCATGCCCAGGGTACGGGAGCGTGTCAAAGCAGCCTTTTTGCTCGGCCCAATTAGGGTGATCGCGTCTCTAGTGTTCGCGAAACTTTAACCCGCAGCTTTTTGTAAAGCTTCTCAACCAAATGCTCGGCGCCTGGAGGTGAGCCGGAAGAATACCAAAGCACCATCAGAACAATCGTATAACTCACGCCGCCGATTGCCACCACGGAGGCCAAGCACAGAGCAAATTTTATACCAACATCAAGCGAAAGCATGTAAAAAAGCAAGGGAAGAATGGCGAGCGTCATTATTGCGCTAGCAATGATCGGGCGTATAACCGCATCAAATTGTTGACGATATGATAAATTGATAAGGCGTTTTATGAATACGAATGCGATCAGCGCAACGAAAATATTCATGCATACACGCGCCCAGACGGCACCCCCGACACCATAATTTTCGACGAAAAACCAAATCAGTGGCAGCTTCACGAAGAATTCGATGCTTGTGGCTAACGTAACCAACTTCGGTCGCTCGAGCGCAACCGTTACGGATGGCCAAGGCATCGTGAATAATCCGGGGAGAAACGAAAGGGCAATAATTCCCAATATATGTCCAACTTGGCCCCATTCCGGCCCGAGGAAGAGGCGCGCGACAAGGTCAGACGTCAGAAATAGACCTACATAAGCTGGAATACCCAACGTGCAGATCGTCGAGACCGCCTGCAAGTAGGCTCGACGCAGGCCGTCGGGATCATCTGTCCGCCCATAGATGACTGTATTCATTGGGCGCATAATCGGAACAATAACCGACTGGTTTGGAAAATTAGCCAAATCCGAGCTCAGCGCATACTGACCCAGATCTGCTTTCGTTACGAAGTGCCCCAGAAAGAATCGATCACACTGCCAGCTAATGGCAACAAAGAGCTGGGTGATTGCCCCCCAACCAATAAAATGGGAAAAGACTCGCCATTTCTTTAAGGTCAGGCGGGGACGATATGGAGCCATGATATACGATAAAATGGTTCCAACGAGCGGTGTTGTCACCGTCCCAGCCGCGATGGCCCAGTAGCTTTTGAAAGCATAGGCAACATAAAGGGAAACAAGACCCCCGAAAATTTTCCCGCAGATCTCGGCAGCGAACTCTCGGCTGAAATTGAGATTTTTAACAAACACGATCATGTACGGGCTCGAGAGACCCCTTACGATTGGCGCGATCGATAAAACCAAGATAAGATCGATAATCCGCGCATCCGAACTTAACAAAGAAACCGGATAGGCTAAAGCATACGAGATAAGCATAAATACAATGCTTCGCAGGATGCTAAGCGTAAACGCTGTATCGAAATCTGCAGGGTCAATCGTTTTCAATCGCAAGATAGCCAGTCCGACTGGCAGCTCAAGCATTGCTTCCGCCACCAGTATGAAACCCATGGCCAGGGCGACCAAACCGAAATCCGCAGCTTCGAGAACCCGCGCCAAGATAAACAAAACAATGGCATCGATGGATTTCGCCGCGAACCGCGCCGCCAGTAGCCAGCTCGCGCCTTTCGCTGCAGCGTGCTGGACGTTCTGCTCCTCATCCCCAGGTGGACTTGATGGTCGAAGGTTCATTATTCACCGAGCTTTGATTTTTGGATACGAAAGATGAGCGGCACAACATTTCATGGGAGAAATAGGCTTAAACAGTGACGCTAACTGGGCCTGCTGAAGCGGTCGGACAACCGATAGGAATATCATTTAAATTGGGCGGAAAGCTGAATTTGAAAAAACAGATGGCGCCCTTGCATTATATTATTAAACGCATTACAATCGATTAACTCATACGCTTACACATATTCGGTGTGCAATTTCATCTGAAAATAATTCCATAGCGTGTCTCTTAAGATGGTTCAGATGAATTCACGATACCCCGGCGGTTGTCAGTCGAGATGCGGTCTGGCTGTCACTTATTGCGAGAAGCAAGTCAAACCCTTCCTCCACCAATTGCTCGACGCTTCACCGACCACGAGAACGTCCCGGCTGATGTCGCCTGAGCGAGACGCCTCTGCCAGGGGGCATAGTACGGGTGTGCGTCCCCGATGATCTTCCGTGCCGTAAACGCCCATAGCGTTCGTCACCAGAGCGACCACGCAAAAACGTAGACGGACTGACCGCGCTGCTCAGCCATTCAAGCCGCCCTGCAGGGGCACTCATGGATCAAACAGCGGATCATTGAGCGCCGTTTCGCCCAGATTCGGCCCATGAGAGGCCGCGCATCAGCGGGATCCCGTATCTGTACAAGCAGCGAAAGGGCTTTGTTTGGCGTTTTGATGTGGCGATGCGCAATGTGCCACATCAGAGCCTTATGATGTCTAACATGAAGGCCGCCTCGGCGGTTTCCAACGCGTTTCTGCCTCTTCAAGTATCTCTTGAAATCGTGTTGAGTGTGGAGGAACGTGCTAGCGATACCGTGCCATCCCGATCGCCTCCGCGCTGAGATTGCACCGCTGCTTTCGCATGAATCGACCAGGTCGCTGAGCGTTCAACCCCTCTCGCGTCGGTCCAGCATTGTCCGGCGCGGGATCGGGAGCATCGAATAGCGGGGAAGCCACGGCTATGAGGTCGAGCGCCTCTCAGCTTGGTTCGCCCCGTTCCGCGGCCCCGCCCTTCACTTCGAGCGACGGGCTGACAGGCATCTGGCTTCTCGGGCACGAACACAGCCATCGGCCGACGCCGAATGGCTAGGTCTGGCGCAGGCCGCCATGCGGGGACGCGCGCAGGCTCGCGTTACGCTGCCGGCGACCGATTTTGGCACGGAGATATGGCCCAGCCTATGCAAAGTCCTCGCCGCCGATGCCTTGACGGCCGATCGCTGACAGGACGGGTCTCTCAGGCATGGCATGGACCACGGCGTCCTCGATACGTTTCCGGATGAAGACAACTTTGTCGTTTGGATCTGCGTTGGGGCGTCGAGAGGATCGTCGGCTGGCTAAGTCGAAGGCATGGCCAACACCCTGAGTGCGCCGGCCGCCTCGACATCGCAACAGGTCAACTGCCGGCGTCGCTAGGCTCACAAGCGCGACACCGTCAACAACCCAGACTGACAACAGCCGCCGCGAACACGCTTCAACGTCAACGCAAATTCCGGCGCAAATCAAGAATGCGACCTGGCTCACATTTTCCGCGAATCATATCTCGAAGGGCTATCCAGTTTCCCACTGCTCGCCCTCTTCGATCAATCCACGGCTCTGGCTTTGCCATCATGACGTGGTTGTTGAGAAAATTCTTGAGCGCAAGCTTTAACCCAAACATCAACGGCATGGTGCCTTTTTTTATCAAATAAAATGGATTTGCTATCTGCGCATAACCAAAATCAACTCCTGACACTCTTCCAGACTTTGTGCCCTGATGAACTCCAACAAAGCAACTCGTTTTAACAATTCGGCCATTTTGATTGGCGCGTACAGCAAAATCAATGTCCTCCTGCCAAGCGTAGAGAGGAAGTTCTTCGTCAAAGCGAATATCTCGTATCGCAGCCGCTCGGAAGACCATATTACAACCATACAGGCCAACGAGATCTTTTTCAATACTATAGATAGGACATCGGCTCGCCTCGTAATTTGCTAGCAGCGCGACAGCGTCCTCAAAATTGACGCCGACCGTTTTTATACCATCTGCAAGCAAAGCGCCGTTCGCTCCCGCTACGTCGCGGTTTATGTCCATAAATCTTGATATGTCCTCAAGGCAAAATTTGGATGGAATGTAGTCGTCGTCAAAAAAAGCGATAACATCGGCATCCTGTCCAACGATCTCCAATCCGCGGTTGCGTTGATGAGGGAGGCCAGCCGAGCCGATCACGACCTTGCTCGGATGAAACAACGTTGTTCTCTCGGGTAGATCCGCTTCTTGCGTGACCGAGTAAATGACCTCACATGGTGCAATCGTCTGCAGGTTGAGTCGATCAGTCCACTGAGAGAGCTCATGAGAACGACCTTTGCTTGCTATGATTATACAAATCTTCATTTGTAATAATGACTCCGGGCCGTATGCCAGCAGCCTGCCCTGGGTCAGATTCGCATTCTGCCAACGGGCTTCGCGCTTATCAGTTCGGGACTAAATTTGTAAGCGAGCTTCGTTCGATCGCGGATCTTTGCACAATATAGACCTCGTTATTGGTTCAAGAAGGCTCTCGGTTTGATTCTGGAACGGTGCTGGGTCACAGCGCATTCAGCGGCCAACTCTGGCGTGGGGCGCATTGCAGGTGTTTTCTGTCTCGCCGTCGGAAGGGTTCGCTGGTGCGGCCGTCCGGTCCGGGTCTGCAGAAAAGCAACTTTCTGAGGCCTGATCGCTGACTGATCCCAAAGCTTCGAGGCGAGCGCCAAGCGTCACGGTGTCTCCACGGAGGCTATCCACAAATGGCCTGATCTCGCGCCCGACCCATTCGGAAACCATTCAGCGAGAGAACCCGCAATTTTTTTGCGGGGGGGGGAGGGGAATGCCCTCGAAGGGCCTGCGCGATACCAAAAAAACCGAGACAGCTTGGCATCTCGCGAGCTTAAAGGTTACCGCTAAAAACACGTGCGCTTAAATCAATAGTCCGTTAAAAGCACCTATTTCCATCTGCCGATCGCTCGAATATGCGATCAAAATATCCTATGGCGTTTCATAGGGAAGGTCGGACCGCTGATTGCCGGGCATTTCTAAGAGCCGAGCGATCAGCCCCAGGGGGTCGCTTTGAATTTAATGTTCGTGCCTTATCAAGTTTCATGCCCGCTATTTTATAATAAGACATTGACACGCGTAAGTTGAACTGTTTAGATTCGACCGTTGAAGGCAAATTTGATAGAATAGAATGCTTTATAAGCAGATCAGAGATGGGCATGATGGCCTGCGTGGAACAATTCAAATCCAATATTATGGTATTAGGAAAATTTTAACCGGACAGACAATCACTTGAGAAATTTTTCATGGGAATAAAGCGTAAAGCGAAATCAGTGATGTGTCGGATTTTCGTTGCGCCAGAGTCTGCATACACGGATCAAAAGGTCGAGGTGCTATGAATATTACAGAAGCGATGCGGATCAACAAAGGACTAGGACCAGGATTTCATTTCCTGCGACATGCGCTTGCTCTTGTCATCCTCATCTTCCATTGCCGATATATGGTTACATTTGGAAGTGACGGCGGCGCGGCAGCCCTTGTCGCCGATAAAAGCGGCGGATATTTACCACGAAATTTTGATCTCGCCACTCTCCGCGAACCGTTTACTTACGCCCTTGTTGGCGGATTTTTCGCTCTAAGCGGATTTCTTGTGACGGGAAGTGCATTTCGCAATCCCGATATAAGAATATTCTTTGCCAACCGTCTTCTGCGTATCGTACCTGCGCTCAGCGTTGAGGTAACGCTTTCGGCTTTGGTTTTAGGGCCCATCGTTACTACATTACCGCTCGCGTCCTATTTTTCCGATCCGCAGGTCCTGAGATACTTCGGAAATATTGTAGGATTGGTCACCTACACCCTTCCTGGTGTATATGTCGACAATCCATGGTCCGGAATCGTTAACGGCAATCTCTGGACACTGCCGCCTGAATTTTGGTGCTATGCAATTATGCTTGTCGCGCTTACGATTGGGATGAAAATCTCGCCGCGGCTATTTCTTATTGGCACTGCACTAACACTTACGATTTGGACAATAGTTGATATTTATGATTCCGCCGTGTTCTCGATTCGATTCGATAGAACGCACTTTGTGTCTCCCTTTATCGTCCTGCTTTTTTGTGTCGGGGCCTGTTTTTATATAATCGGAGATAAAATATCTTTGTCCTTTCCACGTTTTGTTGTTTCAGGTATCATCTATTATGCCCTGATCCAGACTAGGATCCTCAGTCCGCTTTGTGCCATTCCATTGGCTTACTGTACAATTTACGTTGGCTTTAGAAGCTTTGTTTGGTTTGACAAGCTTGTCTCTAGCGATCTTTCATACGGAATATACCTCTATGGATGGCCGATATCGCAAGCTGTCGTTCATTTTGTTCTACCGTCTCTCCGTGAACAGCCAGTCTTCGTCCGACTGTTGGTTATTGAGTTCCTAAGTGTTGTCTTAACAATTATGTTCGCGCTTATATCGTGGAGGCTTATAGAAAAGCCGTTTTTGAGACTCAAAAAATATTTCCAAGCACGAAGGACTATTATCAAGTCTGATCTCGTATTGATTGATAGTCGAAAACCAGTCGGGCCTGGAACCTGAGGAGCAGATGAAAAACGGCTTTACGTACTGCTGAGCGGTCATGGTCGCTGTAACCGTGCACCCATATCCTGAGAACAGGAGGCAGGGCTGAACCGAAAGATCGTGGACGAGTCCACGATCTTTTCCGATCGGCAAGCGAGGTCAGTGAGGAGTCTCCTACTCGGTGGGGAAAAAAAGCGTCGTTGAACCTCAACACCTCTGGCGGGGAAACGGCAGATTTCCCTCGTCATAACTCGATGAAATAGCTGGCCAAAGCATAGGGATGGGTTGGGATCACCTGTCAGCGTGGGCTCCGTGGAAGCCCCTGCTGCGCGCGGACCTAGGCTGCAGCGGCAAGACGAGTTGGCGACCGCAGGGCGCGGCGCCGGCAGCCGGTGTCTGAGGCCGTCCTGCGCCGGGCGATGCTGGCGCAGCTTCAGGACGCCGAGGCGCGCGACCTTCGACAGTTCCAGGCTACCCGCCAAAGAATCGGGCTCCACGACGGGCTGAACCCGACGGATTGGAGTAAGCCGGGGACAATGCGCCACCTCGTCGTAGACGGCAGGGGACCACCGTTTGTCCTGACGCTGACCGAGGCCAACTGCAACGACAGCCGGATATTGGCAGCGACCTTCAATGGGGTGCCGATCGTGCCCACTGGCCGGCGTGGCTGCCCGTGGCGCAGACCCACCGTAATTCCCGCCAGAAGGGCTCCGACATCGTTGCCGCTAACGCGGGTGTCGCGCCCGCAGCGTCACGCCCTGGAACACTCGACGGGGCATCGAGAGCAGCCAATACCTCCGCGGCCAACGCTGGATCGTCGAACGCACGTGGGCTTGGCTCGCCCGCTTCCGTCGCCTCACCATCCGCTACGAGAGACGCGCCGACCTCCACCTCGCCTTCCCAACGCTTGTCTGTGTTCTCATCTGCAGGGTACGGCTCAAACGGTTCTGTCCCTGACGCTAAGGTCGTGCGCATCGCCTAAGCTACCTGCGACAGCAAGCCCGTCGAAACCACTGACGGGCTTAAACCGCCTCAGAACGCCATACCGGTGTCCATTTCGGTTGTGTCAGGGCACGCAAGCTGCTGACGGTCCGTGGCCAGAAACTTAAAGACCGTTTTTGGAAGACAATTGAGCTTCTTTATGCTCCAGCCATTTCGCCTCAACAAACGCTTTCATTTGATTGCGAAAGTTATTCGAGGAGAATTTCTCGGCCTGCGCTCTGATTGTTGTTCGATCGAACTGAGCACCCATATCCTCGAAGCGGACGATCGCGTCGATAATTGCGTCGGCATCTTGAGTGTCGAAGTGAACGCCTGTTATGCCGTCGATGACCGTTTCTTTTGCGCCGCCACGACCATAAGCGATGACAGGTGCCCCACATGCTTGAGCCTCGATCGGCGCAATACCGAAGTCTTCCTCGGCGGCGAAGAGAAACGCTTTGCACCGCTGCAAGTGGTCCAACAAAACCGACCCCGGCTGGAATCCCAGCAATGTTATGTTTGGTGTGGCTATCGATTTGGCGTAGCGAAATTGAGGCCCATCTCCGATGACAATCAATTTTTTGTCGGGTAGTTTCGTGAATGCCTCGACAATGAGTTCCACTTTTTTGTACGGGACCATGCGAGATGCAGTCATATAAAAATCGTCCCGCCGCTCATTTTTGTCCGAAAAATAAATTGTATCGACGTTAGGATATATTACGTCAGATGTTCGGCGATAAGTCTTCCAAATGCGCTGACCTATATATTTCGAGCACGCGACAAAATGATCTACGTTGTTTACAGTTCGAAGATCCCATATTCTCAGCTTATGTAAAAAATACGCAGCGGCAATTCGGCGAATGGGGCCGAAACCGGAATCCCGTAAATATTGATGATACAAATCCCAGGCGTATCGCACTGGGGTATAACAGTAGCAAATATGCATCTGGCTTGGGGTCGTAATGATACCCTTTGCTACGGCGTGGCTACTCGAGATAACGACGTCATATCCGGTCAAATCGTGGTTTTCTGCCGCAAATGGCATAAGTGGCAACAACGATTTATATATTTTCTCTGAGAAAGGAATCTTTTGTAAGAATGATGTCTGTATTTTTGCGCCGTTGAAATTTTCTTTATCTTTATCTGAGAGAAAGTTGACTAGGCAATAAATATCAGCGGTCGGAAAAACACGCGTCAGCTCAGCTAAAACTTTATCAGATCCTGCATACGTTGTCAGCCACTCGTGGACCAAAGCTACTTTCATCTAGCGAACCTTTCAATAATACTCGCATCTGCCCGATCAATTCGTCTTAAGCTTCGAAGCAGAGGCGTTCATTTGCCGAGTGAACGCTTCAAATCAAGACGATCATGTGTAGTCCACATCAATGTGAGTAACGGGTGGGGATGCATCAAAGGAGTTGAGATCGTAGGGCTATATCACCATTCCCTCAGAAAGCCATACGTACTTAAACTTGATGTGCATTGACGCAATAGCCGATTGTCTTGTGATTGAAGTGATCAGCGATCGCGTCGCAAAACATATGTACATTAAGTCACCTATCGTATGCCTATATGATCCCTCAACAGGGAGGTGCGGATTCGAGGTTGTGTTTATTATTGAAGGTCTATACAAATCATTACATGTAAATGGGTAGGCCTGGACAAGTTTCAAGATTTCTGTTGCGGTATTCGCGAATAGAAGTGATACTATAACTGCAAAGCTCAATGACTTAAAGTAAAAATATTTCGTCAATATTGTGCTGCGTCGGCTATTTTGGTATGAGTCTGACGAATGTCTGCGCGACGCGGCAGAGAAGCCAAAATTTATTGATAAAGATCACTTCATGAACCGTCGAGGACGATTCATGCGCCTGTCTGCGGTCAAACCCATGACGCGGTTGATCGAAGCCGGTGTGTCATGAGAGTTGGGCGGTCGAGGCCGCAGTTTTGTGGCAGATACTCCGGTCGCGGTAAGCCCAATGCGACGCCTTCAGAAGCGGTCGGGCGACGCTCACCAGTCGACGCAGATAAGAAGGCTGGACTAGCCAGCTTCGCTGCGAACGCTGAGATACGGCGCAAGCAGGCGCAATGTGGGAAATAGCTGCTGGTCTTCCGAGACCGACCTCGCCTGCCGAGCCGTGACCTTTTCGATGGCGCAGCAGGCATTCCCACAATCGGACACCCAGTGACGGCGGCCGCAAAACCGGCGGCCGCTCCCTGCCTTTCGTTCAATGCCCAAGTACCATTCCGAAAATCTCTGTCTCTCGTTCATTCCGCCAGCGATCTTCGCGACGCGCGTACGTCAGAGCAATCTGAAAATTTTTGGAAAGTGTTTACCAAATGATCGGTCGAGCCGAACGACACATCGGCGGCCGGAAAATATCGCGGTGGGGTAAACCCAGTGAGAGGCTCAAGGCTTTGCGGCGTTTTCAATGACATCTTTTGCCGCCTTGTAGGCCGCCTTTTTGGCGCCCAGCTCCCAATGACCCTGACTATCTTTCTTTAATTTTACAAGTCCCATATAAGCTTCGAAATTTGGCGCCCAGTACTCTTCATCAAGCAACTCATAAATAAACGCGGCTTGAACGCCATAAGGCTTCTCGTAGCTGCGCAGAGTCTCCATCATTTCCTTAAGTCCAGCAGCTTGGCCCTCTTCCCCATCCTTCTGGCTACCAAGATTGTGGTTGAATTCTGTAACCCAAATTGGCTTTTTGTATTTTTGAAGCTGTTCGAATGGCCAACTGTTTATCTTTCCGTACGAATGCCATACAGAAATATCCCACGCGATATTGTCGTTCTTCAACCGCTCGAAGATGCCGACATGCCCCCATCCGGCTGATCCGATAGCCCGTTTGGCGGTTGGATTACCGGTCTTGATACCCTCCGATAAACCACGCAGTACAGCAGCGACTTTTTCGTATCGGGGGCCATAATACTCGCTTGGTCCGACGCCGCCTGCCGGCCCCCATTCGCAGGGGTATTGCGTGCCATCGTCTCTTTTTTCGCAAGGCTGGATGATAGCGTAGTTCTCCAACTCATTGCCCAATTCCCAGACAGTGATTTCTGAGATCCTCGATGCAAAATAATTGGCAAAAGCGAGGCTTTTTGAATAGAGATCCTTGGAGTCCATAGATTTTAAATCATATGGTGGCACCAGAACGGGCAGGATCTGAACGTTCTTTTTTTTCCCTATGGCAATCAGATTGAGAAGCGCGGGAAGTTTCTCGATAGATGCAACATCGACGCGATAGTAAGATCCACCAAATTCGTGGACTAGGTCGAGCTGCGTATCGAAAGTCACCCCGGGATATGAAACAAGCGGATGACCATTCGCACCCCAAATAATTTCCGCGCGCGCTGAATTCAGAGTTATCGCTGAGGCTACGCTGGAGAGTAGGAGCGACGAAACGCATACGTGCGATAGTGTCTGAACGAGAGTCCAGCCTCGTTTGCTCGACGCCGCAGTCTGTTTATGATGCATCATAAAATTTCACCTGATGTCAGCTTCGTTGACAAATATCGGAAATATGTATGCTTGCCGGGCAGGGCGTTACCCCGCTCGACAGTTCTATGCGGCCAAATCGATCCGACGTCGTAGACGCGAAGATCGACGAAATCCACTGGCGCGATGAAGATCTGGCACGGTATCATTTATCCCTGTCAGATACGGGGTCATCGATCTCGATGGGATAGCCTCGCTCGCTCAAGATCGTTTGAGCTGGACTGGACAAGCCAGTTTATCAGCGGCATCAACTAAACCCATCATGCTTCACCGGGGCGATTATGTAGGATGTCATGATCCCGGTGCTGAAACGATCAATGATGTCTGTCACTTCTCGGATTCTGAAGCGGCCTGCTTGTCGATATAGCCGCTTGAACGTTGAGCTTTGACATCATCGGTCAACTTACCGTTTTCGGCGCTATCGCGCCGCATCGTAACGCCCAGTACATCTCCAGGCTGCAATAGATCCCCATCATTGAGGGTGCTTGTTACGCGTTGGCCACCCACGATTCGCGAGACCGAATAGGAATATGTCGGCGCACTTTGCGACCTCATGGAATTAAGGTTGCGCAGAAAAACAAGCATCGATGACGAAGCGGAGGCTTTTTCTTCGATTTCGCTGAGTTTGTCCCGGGCTTCGGTAAGGTCTAAAATCGCTTGCTGGCGGAATTTGGAACGTAGATCGATCGACTCCCGAGCGAGCCTCGATAGATCTTGTTGCGCGCGAAGACGCGCGGTTTGATTGTCCAACTTACTGCTTTGAAGATTGGCAACGACTTGTTCGGCGCCAATTTGCCGACTTGAGATAGCGAGGCCGCGATTCATCAGATCACGAACTGAGTTCAAGTCCTGTTCATTGAGCTCGATTTGCCTGTCCGTCAGCTTGGCCTTCCGATCGAGGGTGTCGATCTCGCTTGTCAAATTACCCCGGATCTCGTCGATGTTCTTGAGTTGAGAGGCGAGCGTATCCCGGCGTGATTCGAACACCTGTGTTTCGGATCTTATGGCTTGCGCAACAAAGGAGTCGGTTTTTCCGACTTTCGTAACGGACGGTGGGAATTTGATTTCGTTACTGCCGCCTATTTCAGCCTCCAAGCGTGCCATTCTGACCAGCAAAGATGTCTTTTCTGTCGAAAGAATATTCAGGCCGCTAAACTGAGACATGGCGTCCCGAACGTAGCCGATGGTGGCGGCATCCTGAGACCTGTAGAAGCCTCCGGCGATGCTGACGGCTTGGAGAACGGAGAGATCGGGCCGGTAATCGTATTCTCCAGGCTTTTCCACCATGCCCGTTACGTAAAATGGCCTGTATTTGACAACTTGAACCGAAGCTGACGGAGGTTCCGCCAATCCGACTTTAGCCTGCATCTTGCTAGCGATTTCTTTCCCAACCTCTTCGACAGTCTTGTCGCTTACATGTATGAAGCCGATGATCGGTAGAAAAACACCGCCGCTTGAATCGACAGTAAAATCGCCATCAAAAGCGCTCCACTGATGGGCTTCGCCGCTGCCGATGCGGAGATCAAAAACTTTAGCCTGAATTTTATCTTGAGGGCCCAATTTATAAGGGGCGGATTGCGCAGCGGCGCAAGTTGCTTGCAGAAACAGCGCACAAAGCAGGAAATAAACTGGCGTGCTCAATCGGGCCATATTCAACCGCATCTTTCCATGATCGAATGGTCAGAGTGAATCAAGAATTATTATATCAGGGCTCCCGAAAGTGTCAATTTCGAGCTTGACGCTGGTTTGTGGACGGCTGTTGCTGAGTTAATTATTATGCGCCGGTACAATTTGCCTTGCTAATTTCGCGTCATGGGAAAGGTGCGCATTATAAATTTCCGTTGCCATGCGTGTGGTGGTCCGCATGCCCGAGCCAACGTTTGGATCTAGGGTCGTCTACTCAGCCGGCTATCTTTCTCCGGCTTCGCCGGTTCACCAGCTGCTAGCCAAAGGTTCCTCAGGGGGCTGACCCGGTGGGAGAGAGGTCCGACCAACAAGGCGATGGCACGCGCGCGTCGACCTGATGCACTCAGCATGGGCCTATGTTCGAGGCCCAAGTTCAGCGGTGCAGTTGTCACGCCTGCATGGCGAGACGGGTTCGGGGCTCGATCTTCCTAGCACGCACTTGCGCCAGATGGCAGTTCGTCGTCCGCTCCCGCACAGTCGGTGAGCCCGAGGCCGCCGGTTTGACACGACCGCAATTGTCGGGAAACCGTCGTCGCAGGGAGTCGCATAGATTTGTCGCCGATCGGCGCATCGGGCCTGACGTATCCGGCTCGGCCGTCAGGCGAGGCGGAAGCCCTCGTAATCGGTTGGCCTGAAACGGCTCGACTATACCCGGTCAGGTCCAGCGTTGGATGCGGACTGCGCTTTGATCGGAAGTCCGGTGTGCCAAGGCCTCATCTGGACCGTGATCCGCTGGGCGCGTGATCGCTAACGGGGGGATCGCGAAACAGACCTCCGCCTTACTGGAATAAGGGCTGCAGCAAGCAGGTCGAATCTGTTGTCTCGCGTCGGGCGCTGCGGCGTCGAGCTCGCCCAATCGCCGGTTGGCCTACCCCCCGAAAGCCGCCCGGACGGCGGTCGAGCCGATCGCCAAATGCGATCTGGAAGCTTGCCAGCCGGCCGGACAACGATGTGGGGTTCCTCAGATCTGTCGCGACAGCACATCGTCGTTGATCGATGCAAGCGCCGTTATAGCGCAGGCCGCAGCGCGCTCGGCCGCTCTCCGGACGCGCGGTCACCTTGCAGCGCACCAGGCAAAAGGCTAGAGAACTGAGCCCCCAACGGGGTGTCGGGGTGTAGCGCAGTCTGGTAGCGCACCTGGTTTGGGACCAGGGGGTCGTAGGTTCGAATCCTATCGCCCCGACCATTCGATCAGGAGCATGTCGCCTCAGATGCCGAGCGCTCGCATCTTCCGTCCATCTCGGGATGCCACCCAGTCGGGCCTGGCCCGGACCAAGCAGTGGGTCCTGGAATTCGACCGGACCAGCCCACGCGAGATTGATCCGCTGATGGGATGGAACGGTTCCTCCGACATGATGCAGCAGGTCCGGCTGGAATTCGATACGGAGGAGGAGGCGGTGGCCTACGCCAAGCGCGAGGGCATCGCCTATCGTGTCGAGCAACCGGCGCGGCCGGCGGCTCGCAAGGGCCTGTCCTACTCGGATAATTTCAAGTTCAACCGGACCGCGCCCTGGACGCACTGACGCATCAGTCGGTCCGGCGAGCGCGCCACGCGACGTAAGGCGCATCGCCGTCCGGGCGAATCTGGCTGAGCTGCATCGGCTGTGAATCAAGGGGTTGGCACAGTTCGGCATAGATCGCCGCGCTGCCGGCGCCGTACTGCTCGGCTTCCTCGGCCGAGAACGCGAAATAGCCGCGCTTGAAACCCGCGAGGCGCATCGCGGCGTGGCACATGGGGCAGGGGCGTCCGCTCGCGTACATCACGCAATCGGACAGGTTGCGGCGCCCCAAGATCCGACTCGCCTCGCGCAGGGCGACCATCTCGGCATGAGCGCTCGGATCGTTTGTCGCGTGAACGGTGTTGGCGGCCCGCACAAGGATGGCGCCGTCGCGCACGATCACCGCGCCGTAGGGGGCCCCGCCGGCCGCAACGTTCTCGGCGGCGAGACTGACGGCCTCGCCGATGAAGGCCTCGTGTGTTGACATGGCTGTACCCCGTAATCGCGCTTCAACGTCCGCGGTGGCCGGGAGTTCAGAACGCGTAGCGCACCGTGCAGTAGGGCAGAGTATCGGCCAGCAACACCTTGAAGCGGTTCAGCCACCGCCCCTTCCAGCCGGTCCGGTAGCGTAGATTGACGCCGCCGCCCTCGGAGACTTTGACCTCCTGGATGTCCGGCCGCCAGAGCAGATCCTCGGCGCGCGGGTGCCAACCCAGGTTCACCGCGTGCAGATCCGCGTTGTGGGTCAGCATGATGATCTCGCACTTCAGCTGTGCCTTAGCGGCGTCCGAGAGGGTGCCGTCGATCTCGGCGAAGAGGGCGCGCCAATCGTCCTCCCAACCCTCGTAGAGGATCACCGGCGAGAAGTTGACGTGGACCTCGTAGCCGGCCGCCACGAAATCATCGATGGCGGCGATCCGCTCCGGGATCGGCGCCGTCCGCACATCGACGACCTTGGCAATGCGAGCGGGCATGAGCGAGAAGCGGATCCGCGTCTTACCCTGCGGGTCGTAGTCCAACAGGTTACGATTCACCGCCTTGGTGGCGAAGGACGCTTTGGCATTGGGCAGGTCGCGGAACAGCGCGATCAGGCTCCCGACCCCACTGCTGACGGCGGCATCCACCGAGAGGTCGCCATTCTCGCCGATATCGTAAACCCAGTATTCGGGATCGATGGTGTCGGGTTCAGGCAAGGGGCCTTGGCGCCCGGCATGCCGGACGATCGCCGCGCAGGCCTGTTCGATATTCACGAACAGCGAGATCGGGTTCGAAAACCCCTTACGGCGCGGCACGTAGCAATAGGCGCACGCCATGGCGCAGCCATTGGAGGTCGAGGGCGCGATGAAATGGGCGCTGCGCCCGTTCGGACGCATGGACAGGCCTTTCTTGACGCCCAGCACCAGAGTCGAGCGCTTGATCCGGACCCAATCCTCCACCGATCCGGCATTCCCGTGCAGCGCGGGGATGTTCCAATGCGACGGCACGGTAATGCGCTCGGCTAACGGAAAGCGCGCGAGAATTTCCTGGCCGAGGGGAAAATTGTGCACCCCGGCCTCGTGGTAAATCGTCTGGACGTCGAGAAGATCGCGCGTGAGGGCCATGATGGATCCAGGGCCGGGGACCGGCCTGTGATACGATATGGGGCCGGCTCATACGCTCGGAATGGCTTGCGACCCGACGTCTCGACGCCGCGAAGCTTGCGTGATCGCTGACAAATTGTTTCGGGCATCCTTCTGCAACGATATCTTATGAGTCTTCGCGGATCATCGCGCGCTTCTGATTGGGCGCGCGATGAGTGTTCGTGAGCAGGAAACATCCGGCCGGCTGCTGTCCGATCCGGATGTTACGGTCGATCCCGATGAATCGCGGTCTCGCGCGCTCGTCCGTCGGGATCAGCTCGAGGTCATGCGCGGCAGCACCCTCGCGGCGATTCCCGTCAACATGCTGCTCGGGCTGGCCAGCACCTTGGTCGCTTACCGCAGCGGACACGGCGAAGCCGGCGCAATCTGGTTCGCGATCTCGACGGTTGCCAACCTCCTGCGGATCGGCCTCTGCCGCATGCCCTGTCTCGGGCTGAGCCTGACAGCCGACGCCTCACCGGCCCTGACAGCCAGGACTGCGCAATCGATTGACCGGCATCTGCGTGCCTGTATTGCGGCGGCGTGCCTGTCCGGCACGGTTTGGGCCTGCCAGCCTCTGCTTTGCGACGGCTATACCTCCGCGCAGACTTTGTTCTATCTCGCGATCACCTGCGGCATCACCGCCGGCGCGGTGACCCACGGTACGGCCTTTGCCCGGATCCCACTGGCCTTCATCTTACCCCCGCTACTCTCCGTCGTATTCTGCTTGGCCGCCGCGGGTGATTTCGATCGGAACTGTCTCGCCGCCTGCGTTCTGCTCTACCTCTTGGCGTTGATGAACACCGCTTTCCGCAGCGAAGCGGCCTTCCGCGAGGCGAGCCGGATCAAGAACGAGGCCACCGCGCTCGCGCGCTCGCGCGCGGAAGCTCACGCGAGCGCGAGCGCGCTGGCTGACGAAATGCGGCGTCTCGCCACGCACGACGACCTGACCGGCCTCCTGAATCGCGCGGGGTTCATCCAGCAGGCGGAGATGCGCCTCCGGTCGGGCCCGGTCAGCCTGCTCCTGCTCGATCTCGACGGCTTCAAGGTCATCAACGACGTGTACGGCCACAAGGCCGGCGACCGTGTGCTCGTGGAGGTCGCGCGGCGGATCGGCGCCGCGCTGCCCAAGCACGGCCTCGCAGCCAGGCTGGGCGGCGACGAGTTCGCGGTGCTTTACGATCCGGCTGCCTCCGGCGTGCCCTACGAGGCGATGGCTGCGCAACTCATCGGCGCGGTCGCGCAGCCATTCGACGGCTTCGATGCCGGCCGGCTGGGGGTCAGCATCGGTATTCATGCCGGCCCGGAGTCGAGCCTGACCGAAATGCTCAGCTGCGCCGACGTGGCCCTGTACGCCGCGAAAGCCGCCGGTCGGAATCACTACCGGATGTTCGATGCGGGACTGCGCGAGCGGCTGGAGACCCGCCGCGACCTTGAGCGCGACCTCTCCACGGCACTCGCCGAAGCCACGCCTGAAGTCTGGTTCCAGCCGATCTACGCCCTGGATGCGGAGACGCTGGTGGGACTCGAGGCGCTGGTGCGTTGGCAACATCCGCGGCTCGGCTGGATCGCGCCGCCCGATCTGATCGCCACCGCGGCGACCGCCGGCCTGACCGAGTCGCTCCTGCGGTACATCCTCGAACAGGTCTGCGCGATGATGCAGATCCTGCGCAGCCGCGGGCTCGGGACGGTCCGCGTCGCCATGAACGTCTCGCCCCGGGAGATGGCGCAGGTGCCGGTGGACGAGATCGTCATCGAGCGGTTGCAGGCCCTCGACCTGCCGCCTGCGCTGCTGGAGATCGAGATCACTGAGGAGACGGCGCTCGATATCGGTGCCGTCCAGGGCAAGCTGCAGGCCCTTTCGCGGGCGGGCATCCGGGTGGCGCTCGATGATTTCGGCATCGGCTACTCGTCGCTGTCGTCGCTGCGCCAGCTTCGCGCGGACCGGATCAAGATCGACCGGAGCTTCGTCACGGGCCTCGGGACCTGCGACGACAAGCGCGGGCTGGTTCTGGCGGTCCTCGGTCTCGGCCGCCTGCTCGGGCTGGAGGTTGTCGCCGAGGGCGTCGAATCGGATGAGGAGTTGCGCATCCTGCAGGCGATGGGCTGCCCGTTCCTCCAGGGCTATCATCTCGGCCGTCCGATGCCGGTATCCGTCCTCGAAACTGCCCTGTTTCCCACCCGCATCGAGGCGGCCTGAGCACCGGCAGGTTGGGCGGCCCGGCTGGTCCGGTGACGGAGTTGTGAGGGGTCCCCAGTGAACCCTTTTGCGACCCGGGCATTGCTACGGGCCTAACCCAACGGGGTCGTTCCCGAGACGTACGGGCGCCGATGAACCTGCCCTGCGACCTTGTCGTCGGGGCGGGGTTCTCCGGCCATTCACGATCAGAAATCACAACTCAAATAATCGCCCTTGGAAAACCGGCGTTTTCCACATTCGGCGTATTCATTGGGTTATTGATTAACCTAAGCCGTCCGGCATGGTGGCCGTCTCATGATGATCGACTTTGCCATGCGCACCCTGCGTCAGCGCTACGCCCTCTGCTGGATCGGCGCCTTGGGGGCGGTGTGGGTGGCCCCCGTGCGGGCCGAGATGCGGATTGAGGCGGCCAAGATCACCGGCGGCGACCTCTGGATCATCGGCTCTGCGGACGACCCGGACACCGAGATCACACTGGACGGCCGCTTCACCCAGCGGACGGACAGCAGCGGCTATTTCGAGTTCCGCGTGGTCTACCATCCGGCGACCTGTATCGCGACCATCCGGACGCCGAAGCAATCCCGCGATGTCGTGGTCAATGGCTGTGGGCAGCAGGGGCCGCAGGCACCCGGATTGATCGGTCCTACCGGCCCTCAGGGTGCCCGGGGTGAGGCCGGTCCGCGCGGAGAAACCGGTCTCACCGGCGAGCGGGGCGCGATGGGGCCGCCTGGATCGCCCGGACTCGACGGCGCCACCGGACCTCAGGGCGCAGAGGGTGAGCCCGGCCCGCGCGGTCCAGTCGGGGAGGCGGGGAGCGTCGGCGAGAAAGGGCCGCCCGGACCGATGGGGCCGGCGGGCCCACCCGGACCCCGGGGGGCGCCGGGTCCGGCCGGCCCCCCTGGGAAGGCCGCTGTCGTCAACGCGCCCCCACGAGCGACGCCGGCGCCGAGGCGGACCGTGACCAGACCGCAGCCGGAGCGTGATGCACCGGTCTCCGAGCCCACACCCGAAGTTCAGCCGGGCGGAGGTGTCACCTCGGAGGATCGCTACTGATCTGATCCGACGCGGGGCAGGCTGCGCGCGGACGACCGATCCCGCTCAGACGCGGTAGTGGTCGCGGTACCAGCGGACGAAACGCTCGACGCCGACCTCAATGGGGGTGCTTGGCGCGTAGCCGACCGCCGCGGTGAGATCCGCGACATCCGCGTAGGTCGCAGGCACGTCGCCCGGCTGCATCGGGAGGTAGTCTTTGCGCGCCCTGCGGCCCAGGCATTCCTCCAGAATCTCGATGAGCCGCAGGAGCTGCACCGGCTGGTGGGTGCCGATATTGTAGAGCCGGTAGGGAGCGCTGCTGGTGCCGGGGTCGGGGGCGTCGGAGTTCCAAGCCGGATTGGATTGCGCTGGCAGCTCGGCGAGGCGGACGACGCCCTCGACCACGTCGTCGATGTAGGTGAAATCACGCTGCATCCGCCCGTGGGCAAACACCTTGATCGGCTCATTCGCCAGAATCGCCCGCGTGAACAGGAACAGCGCCATGTCGGGCCGCCCCCACGGGCCGTAGACCGTGAAGAACCGCAGGCCACTGCAGGGAATGCCGTACAGGTGGCTGTAGCTGTGGGCGAAGAGTTCGTTCGCCTTCTTGGTCGCCGCGTAGAGGCTGACGGGATGATCGACGTTCTGGTGGACCGAGAACGGCATCTGCGTCACCGCGCCGTAGACGGAGCTCGACGAGGCGTAGAGCAGGTGACCCACGCGGTTGTGCCGGCACCCTTCCAGGACGTTGAGAAAACCGTCGATGTTGCTCCTCGTATAGGCGTGTGGATTCTCGATCGAGTGGCGCACGCCCGCCTGCGCGGCCAGATGAATGACCGCATCGAACGGCTGCGCCCGAAAGATCTCCTGCGTGGCCGCGCGGTCAGCCACATCCACGCGTCGGAACGTGAAAGCCGGATAGGGCGCAAGTTCCTTGAGACGGCCCTCCTTGAGCGCCACCTCATAGTAGTCATTCAGATTGTCGATCCCGAGGACGTCGCAGCCTGCTTCGAGACAGCGCTTGGCGACGTGATAGCCGATGAAGCCGGCCGCCCCGGTGACCAGTACAGTCTTCATATCGCGATCCGGTGCAGCGGCGGGCGGGGGGCTCTTTAGCGGCCTTCCGCTGAACCTGCCAGCTCGCTGCCGCGGTCAGCCCACCGGCCGCAACGCGTCCCGCCGCACGAGCGTGCCGCCAGCGATCACCTCCGCGTAGACCCCGAGGTCGCGATGGCCGAGCCGCGCGTCGAGGGTCCAGGGGATGTCGCAGTCGCGGAGGCCGCTCACCGGGTCGACGTTGGTGGCCGCGCACCGCACCGTCCGCTTGGTGATCTTGAGCCGCAGCCCGCTCGGCGCCTCGATCACCCGTCCGACCATCTCCAGCTCGGCGAAGGGTGCCAGCCCCTCCACCAGCAGATTGCCGCGGAAGCGCAGGGGATCCACGGGCGTGCCGAGGTAATCCTCGACCGCCGTCACGCTCGCCCGGTTGATCAGCGAGACGTAGCCAGTCGCTGAATCCGTGAAGCGGTGTTGCGGCGGGGCGGTGAGCACCTTCGGCTCGCCGCGCAAACTCTCGGGGACGAACCGCCGCATCAGATCGGCGAGGCCATCCCGTCCGGCCTCGGTGTCGAGCCGGAAGCTCTGCGGTTCGCCGAAGCCCTCGACGGTGAGCGTCGCCGTGGCATCGTCGTAGCGGGTCCGCAGGCGGGCCAAAGCCTCGTCGCGCATGAGCATCAGGTACTTGGTCTTCGGCTGATGTCGGTACGCGATCGGATTGAAGCCGGACGGCCCGTTCTCGATGGCGTAGAGCCGGTCGCCCGGGAAGAACCCGCTGGTCTCGAGTTCGGCCCGCTCGACGGGTTCGGGGCTCAGGCCCTTCACCGGGTAGCGGTACAGGGCGCTGACATGAATCAATGCGGTCATGCGCCGAGCGTGGCCCTGAAATGATCCGGCGCGCAAGGGCTTTGCCGCCCCTTGTGGTGCTCAATTGCAACACCACATCGGGTCTACCGGCGGCCATCCAAGGCGTCGGGGCCCTCGCGCGGCAGAGTGCCGGAGGGCGACGTTTCGGTGGCGCCGCGCCTCACCATGGGCGGTGGATGCCGGTACGGGAGGGTTGTGAATGAACTTCGAAAAGTACACCGAGCGCGCCCGCGGCTTCGTGCAGGCGGCTCAAAATCTCGCGATGCGCGAGGGACACCCCCAGCTTCAGCCGGGTCACCTGCTGAAAGTCCTGCTCGACGATCCGGAGGGCCTTTGCGCCGGCCTGATCGACCGCGCGGGCGGCCAGTCGCGGGTGGCGCTCGCTCAGACCGAGCAGTGGCTCGCCAAGCAGCCGAAGGTCTCCGGCAACGCCGCCGCCCCGCAGGCGACGCGCGAGCTGATGCGCCTGTTCGACACCGCCGAGAAGGCGGCCGAAAAGGCGGGCGATTCCTACGTAACGGTGGAGCGGCTGCTTCTTGCTCTGGCGGTGGAGAAGGATTCCGAGGCCGGCAAGGCGCTCCAGGCGGCGGGCGTCACCCCCGCCTCGCTCAACGCCGCGATCAACGCCCTGCGCAAGGGCCGCACCGCCGACAACGCCTCGGCCGAGAACGCCTACGACGCGCTGAAGAAATACGCCCGCGACCTCACAGAGGCCGCTCGGGACGGCAAGCTCGACCCGGTGATCGGCCGCGATGAGGAGATCCGGCGGACCATTCAGGTCCTGTCCCGGCGCACCAAGAACAACCCGGTGCTGATCGGCGAGCCCGGCGTCGGCAAGACCGCGATCGTCGAGGGTCTGGCCCTGCGCATTGTCAACGGCGACGTGCCCGAGTCCCTGCGGGACAAGAGCCTGCTCGCCCTCGACATGGGCGCGCTGATCGCCGGCGCGAAGTATCGCGGTGAATTCGAGGAGCGGTTGAAGGGCGTGCTCTCCGAGGTCACGGCGGCCGAGGGCGGGATCATCCTGTTCATCGACGAAATGCACACGCTGGTCGGTGCCGGGAAGGCGGACGGGGCCATGGATGCCTCGAACCTCCTGAAGCCCGCACTCGCCCGCGGCGAGCTGCACTGCGTCGGCGCGACGACGCTCGACGAGTACCGCAAGCACGTCGAGAAGGACGCGGCTTTGGCCCGGCGCTTCCAGCCGGTCTTCGTGTCGGAGCCGACCGTGGAGGACACGGTCTCGATCCTGCGCGGCCTGAAGGAGAAGTACGAGCAGCACCACGGCGTGCGCATCCAGGATTCGGCCCTGGTGGCGGCCGCGACGCTCTCGAACCGCTACATCACCGACCGGTTCCTGCCCGACAAGGCGATCGACCTCGTGGACGAGGCCGGCTCGCGCCTGCGTATGCAGGTCGATTCGAAGCCCGAAGAGCTCGACAACATCGACCGCGAAATCGTCCGGCTGAAGATCGAGGGTGAGGCGCTCAAGAAGGAAACCGATTCCGCCTCCCGCGACCGGCTGGTCCGGCTGGAGAAGGAACTCGGCGATCTCGAAGAGCGCTCGGCGGCGATCACCGCTCGCTGGAAGGCCGAGAAGGACAAGCTCGGTACGGCGGCCAGCCTCAAGAAGAAGCTCGACGAGGCCCGCAACGACCTCGCCGCGGCGCAGCGCCAGGGCCAGTACCAGCGCGCCGGTGAACTCGCCTACGGAGTCATCCCGGGCCTGGAGAAGCAGCTCGCCGAGATCGAGGCCAAGGCGGAGAACGGCCGCGACGCCATGATGGAGGAGGCGGTCACGCCCGCCCACGTCGCCGGGGTCGTCTCCCGCTGGACCGGCGTGCCGGTCGACAAGATGCTGGAGGGCGAGCGCGAGAAACTGCTGGCCATGGAGGAGGCGCTGGCGAAGCGCGTCGTCGGCCAGCGCGAGGCGGTGGAGGCGGTCTCGACCGCGGTTCGCCGGGCCCGCGCCGGCCTGCAGGACCCGAACCGGCCGATCGGCTCGTTCATGTTCCTGGGCCCGACGGGTGTCGGCAAGACCGAGCTGACCAAGGCTCTGGCCGGCTTCCTGTTCGACGACGACACGGCGCTCGTGCGCATCGACATGTCCGAGTACATGGAGAAGCACGCGGTCGCGCGGCTGATCGGCGCCCCTCCGGGCTATGTCGGCTACGAGGAGGGCGGCGCCCTCACCGAGGCCGTGCGGCGGCGGCCCTATCAGGTCGTGCTGTTCGACGAGGTCGAGAAGGCGCATCCGGACGTGTTCAATGTCCTGCTGCAGGTTCTCGATGACGGGCGGCTCACCGACGGACAGGGGCGGACGGTCGACTTCCGCAACACGCTGCTGATCATGACCTCGAATCTCGGGGCCGAGTATCTGGTGAACCAGCCCGCGGGCCAGGACACCGAGGCGGTCCGCGACGAGGTGATGGGCGTGGTGCGCGGCCACTTCCGGCCGGAATTCCTGAACCGGGTCGACGAGATCATCCTGTTCCACCGCCTCGCGCGGTCGGAGATGGGGGCCATCGTCGAGATCCAGCTCGGGCGGCTGCAGAAGCTTCTGGACGATCGCAAGATCACCCTGGACGTCGACGAGGCGGCCAAGAACTGGCTCGCCGACAAGGGCTACGACCCGGCCTACGGGGCGCGGCCACTGAAGCGGGTGATCCAGAAGAACGTCCAGGATCCGCTGGCCGAGCTGGTGCTCTCCGGCAAGGTCCACGACGGCGAGACGGTGCCGGTCCGCCTCGGCCCGATGGGCCTGATGATCGGCGACGTCACGGTCGGCGCCGAGCGCCGGCCGGTGCATGCGACGCTGAACTGAGCGTTCGGGACGCAACGAGAAAAAGGGGGCGGCGGCCACGCTGTGGTGCGCCGCCTCCTGCCTTTGTAGACCAAGATCTCAGGCCGCCGCGATTGAAGCGCCAACTCCCGAGCGGCGGCGGCGCCCTAAGCGCGTCGGATCGCCCGCGCCAGATCGGCCGCCTGATCGCGATCCCGGCAGATCATCCAGAGATCGTCGTGGCCCGACAGTCCGGCATCGTACAGGTCGATGAACGCGGCCGGCGGTGCCGCGAGATCGGGCCAGTGGAACAGGCGGAACCCCAGCGCTTCGAGCACGGGCAGGATCGGCGCGAGATCCCACGGCATATTGCTGGTCAGCGTGGCGTCGAGGCGGCCGGTCGCCAGGAGGGCGGCGTCGGAAATCGAGCCACCCTCGCTCCAGGGAAACCAGCCCTTGCCGTAATCCAGCGTGTAGCGTTGCGCCGAAACCGCGAGCCAGCCGACATGGCCGGTGCGGGTGGCGGGTCGCTCCAGCACCCGCAGGGGCTCGGTCCGGCGCCCCCCCTGGGTCGGCGCCCAGAGGGCTTGGCCCTCGCAGGCGGCCAGCAGGAGACCCCGCGCCGCCTCCGGTGGCCCGATCCGGGCGGGGCCGGCGCGATCCTCGTTCCAGACCGGCAGGTTCATCACGCCGATGCGCGGCCAGCCCGAGCGGCAGGCCGCCACCATCACACCCCAGCCCGTGAGGCCGCCCGCGAAGGGACGGGTCCCGTCGATCGGGTCGGCCACAACGGTCCAGGCGTCCCGGGCGAGCAGCGCCGATGCGGCGGCGTGGCTCAGACCCTCGGCCGTCTCCTCCTCGATCAGGTCGGGGCCGAACCGTTCGTGCAGCAGGCGGCTGACGGCGAGATCGGCCTCCGTGAGGGCTTGGCCCAGATCCGGGCCCTTGTTGGACATGTCCAAACCGGCCGCCCGCATCCGCAGGGCGAGGGGCGCCGCCTCCTCGACGAAGGCCAGCATCCGCGCGAGGACATCCTGCGCGGGGGCATCGGGCGGAATCGTCATGCGGCGAACAGCCCGGGGTTGCGGAGCATCAGCGCCTGGACGAGCACAAGCGTCTTGAGGTCGGGAAGCCGGCCCGCGCGGGCAGCCTCCGCCAGCTCGGCCAGCGGCACTTCGAGAGCCAGGACCTGCTCGCCCTCTGCGTGCAGGCCGCCACCGGGCCCGACCCTGTCGGCCGGTCCGTAGGGGGCGAGGTAGAGCCAGAGGCGTTCCGAGGACACGCTCGGCATGCTGTAGGCATGCGCCACGTGCTCCAGCTGCCGGAGGCGCACGCCGGCCTCTTCCATGGCTTCCCGGATCGCAGTCGCCTCGGGCTCGTCGCCGTCAAGGCCGCCGGCCGGGGCCTCGTCGAAGTCGGCCGGCTCACCCCAGAAGGCCGGCCCGACCCGGGCCTGCCGGACGAGCAGCGCGACGCGCCGCTCAGGATCGTAGGGCAGGACGCAGGCTGCTTGGCCGTGATCCTCCAGCGCCCGGGGGACGGTGCTGCCGTCCGGCAGGGTCAGCGTGGCGATCCCGAAGGTGTTCCACCCGCGGTGGAGGACCTTCAGGGGCAGCGCGGCCGGCATCTCGCTCATCGGCGCCGATCAGCGCTTGGTGCTGGAGGCCGTCTGGCCGAACATCACCTTTTTTGCGTCCTCGCTCATCGTCTTCCCGAAATCGGGATTGACCTCCGGCGCCCGGGCATAGGCCGCCTTGGTGGCGGGACGCTCGGCGATCTCCGTGAACCAGCGCTTCAGATTCGGGTGATCGTCGAGGTTCTGACCCTGCTTCTCCCACGGCACGATCCAGGGATAGCAGGCCATGTCGGCGATGGAGTATTCGGACCCGGCCACGTAGGCCTGGTCGGCGAGACGCCGGTCGAGCACGCCGTAGAGCCGGTTGGTCTCGTTGACGTAGCGCTTGATCGCGTACTCGATCTTCTCGGGTGCATATTGCGAGAAATGATGGTTCTGGCCGAGCATCGGGCCCAGCCCGCCCATCTGCCAGAACAGCCATTGCAGCACCTCGGCCCGGCCGCGCAGATCGCCCGGGATGAAGCGCCCGGTCTTCTCGGCCAGGTAGAGCAGGATCGCGCCCGATTCGAACAGCGAAACCGGAGCGCCGCCATCGGCCGGCTCGTCGTCGACGATTGCCGGCATGCGGTTGTTCGGGGCGATCTTCAGAAATTCCGGGTTGAACTGCTCACCTTTGCCAATATTGATCGGACTAATTTTGTAAGGCAGCCCGGCCTCTTCGAGGAACATCGTGATCTTGTGGCCGTTCGGCGTCGGCCAGTAGTAGAGATCGATCATCGGCTCACGTCCCGCTATGCCCCCGGCGGACGGGAAGTGGGCCTGCGAGGCGCATCGGTCAAGCTCCGGCTTGAGACCGCTTATCGGCCGCGTCGCGCGCGCAGGCAACCGGATGGGCCGGAGCACCGAGACGTGAGTTCCAATCCTCCAACCAAACGACCTCATCCTGAGGCGCCGGAGCGTAGCGGAGGCCTCGAAGGAGGGCTCCGGAAGTCTCGGCGATTGCTGGAGTCCTCCTTCGAGGCCCGCTTCGCGGTCACCTCAGGATGAGGTAGGGGATGGAGCAGGCGGTATCGAGACGACCCTCAGAGCCGCGACACGTAGGCCGCCAGGTCCTTGATGTCGGCCTCGCTCAGTTCCTGCGCGACTTCGTTCATCGCAGGATCGTAGCCCGGCCGGGCGTTCGACTTGTAGCCGGTCAGCGCCTTCAGGAGATACTCCTCCCGCTGGTCGCGGATCCGCGGGATCGCGTCCCGGCCGGCGAGGTCGGCGCCGTGGCAGGAGGTGCATTGGTGCTTGGACACGAGCGCCTGCGCCCGCGCCGTCAGGGCGGGATCGGCCGGGTCCCCGGTCCGGGTGGGCGGGGGGAGCGTCCCCACCGCGTCGGCATAGGCGCGCAAGTCGTCGTCGGAGAACCCGGCGGCGACGTCGTTCATCGGCGGCGCCTCGCGCTGCTTCTCGCGGAACTGGAACAGCTGCGTGACCACGTAATCCGGCATCTGGCCGCCGAGGGAGGGTACGCCCTCGGTCTCGGACGTGCCGGCCCCGTGGCAGCCGATGCAGGGGGCGAGACGCTCCTGCACCGCCGGATCCGGGGCGGCGAGCGCCGCGCCCGCCAGCAGCGTACCGAGGGCCGGAATCAGCCCCCGGGTCGCGCGTAGACGAATCGAATGTTGCATCACTGGCTGTAGCTGACGCGGTAGATCGCGCCGTTGTAATCGTCCGAGACGAGGAGCGAGCCATCCTTGGCGACGAGGACATCGACCGGGCGGCCGACATACTTGTTGTCCTGCAGGAAGCCGGTCAAGAACGGCTCGACCGCCGTAACCTTGCCGTCCGCCCCGGGCTTGGCCATCACGACGGCGCCGCCAAGCTTGGTGGTGCGGTTCCACGAGCCGTGCTGGGCGATGAAGATCGCGTCGCGATAGGCCTCCGGGAACTGGGTGCCGGTGTAGAACCGCATCCCGAGCGAGGCCGTGTGCGGCCCGAGCAGGCCAGCCGGCGCAGTGAACTCCGCGCAGGAATGGCCCCAGCCGTATTCCGGATCCGTGAAGGTGCCCTGGTGGCAGAACGGATAGCCGAAATGCTGCTTGCCTGGCTCGGTGAGCACGTTCAGCTCGTCGTTCGGGATATCCTCCGAGACCCAGTCGCGGCCGTTATCGGTGAACCAGAGCTGCTTGGTCTTCGGGTTCCAGTCGAAGCCCACCGTGTTGCGAACGCCCCGGGCGATCACCTCGGCGTTCTTGCCGTCGAGGTCGATGCGGCGGATCTGAGCGTGGGTGTCCGGCGGCATCAGGATGTTGCCGGGCGAGCCGATCGGCACGTAGAGCTTGTTGTCCGGGCCGATGGCGATGAACTTCCAGCCGTGGGCCTCGTCCTTCGGCAGGTCGTCGTACACGAGGGTCGGCTTCTCCGAGCCGTCGAGGTGTTTCTGGATGTCGTCGTAGCGCCAGATCTTGGACAGCTCGGCGACGTAGAGGGCGCCGTCGTGGAAGGCGACGCCGTTCGGCCGGTGCAGGCCCGACGCGATGGTCTTGATCTCGCGCTTCCCGTCCTGACCCGGCTGCGGCAGCACCGCATAGACCTTGCCCACGGTCCGCGTGCCGACGAACAGCGTGCCGTCCGGCGCCTGGGTCATCTCGCGGGCATTGGCGAGGCCGCTGGCATAGACCTCGATCTTGAACCCGTCCGGCACCTTGAGCTTGTCCAGCGGCAGCTTGGCGACCGGGGCGGCGAGCGGCGGACCCGCCACCGGCGCGAGCTTCGCGGCCGCGCCGCCCTCGGGGCGGCCGTAGAGGGCATCGCCCTTCTCGACCGCCTTGACGGGCGCGGGCGGGGCCGCAGAGGCGGGCGTTTCCTGGGCGTACGCGGCGGGGGCGACGGCACCCAGGCCCAGGCAGGTCAAGGCAGCGGCGAGGCTGCGGGTCAGAAGCGGCTTGCTGGAGATCTTGCAGGTCGGCGTCATGGTCTCTCCCGATGCGGCTGGCTCTCGCTCAGGCCGCGTGTTCTGCACTCATTATTCAACGAGAAGCTTTGGGAGGCGAGCCGACGGACGGAGCCGGATGCGACAGCGCCCCCCGGCCGTAACCCGACTCCGGATTACGGTTGGGGCGGGTTCGTGCGTGCCTGCGTCACGAGGCGGTCGCCGTCCTCGCGGAGCAGCAGACGGTCGGCCACGAGGGCATCCACCGCGCGGGCGACGGTGTCGCCGTAGGCGGACGGGTCCGGATAGCGTTCGGCCAGCGACAGGCGCGGGTCGCCCTTGGCGTCGCGCTCGGCCTTGGTGGCCGCGAAGGGCAGCAGGCTGCCCTCCCGATCGCACAGCTCGCCGGCGGGGAACGGCTCGGCGTAGAGATTCCAGCCGGTATGGGTGCCCCGCGGCACGGCCACCGCGGGCAGGCGGATACCGGCGATGGCCTGCCCGTCCGCATCGACCCGCGGCACCAGCGGCCGGTATTGCGGCCCCGCCTCGGGGTGCGGATCGACATAGGTCGGGAAGCGCGCGAGCGCGTTGGTGAAGGTCGCGACCGCAAGACCGGGCGTGTACGGGAAGCCGGTTGCGGCCGGCTCGACCAGGGTCCCGTCCGACAGGCGCGGCACCCGGCTCGCGGGCGGGGCCTTTCCGTCGCGCACCCATTCGTCGAGGCCGACCAGCAGGGCGCGCAGGGCCGGGCCGGGATTGAGCGTGTTGCGCGGGTTGGCGCAGGGCCCTTTGTCGGAGACGAGACCGGAGCGCCCGTAATGGAAGCCGCCCGCGATCAGGTAGGCGCGGGCCGTGTCAGGCAGGGCCACGTCGGTCTTGCCGAGCGGGTCGGTGGTGAGGAGCGAGGCGCCCTTCTGCCAGTACTCGGTCTCGGTGTTCACCTCCATCCAGAGCGGATCGAAGCCGTCGCCGCGCAGGAGCGCGCCGCGCTGGCCCGTCACCGGATCGAGCTGGGTGCCGGCCGAGAACGGGAAGGCGTTCTCCGGGTAGAGGTGATCCTCGTGCTGCGTGTTGGTGCGCGAGGGCTGGGCGAAGCGCGCGTTGAGAAAGACGCCGCCGACGCCGGAGATATGGGCCAGCATCCCGTCGAAGACCCGGGCGCCGGCCTCGTCACGGTTGAAGCCGAGATGGACGAAGTCGCGCAGGAACCGGCCGCTCTGCGAGATGCCGAGCGCCAGGGCGCGTTGCACGCCGCCCCCCGCCGGGTTGTCGGCCGCGCCGCCGCGCAGATAGGCGACGACGTCGCGCGTGGCGGCGAAGCCCAGGCCCAGAACCTTTGGACCCACGGCCGCGTAGGTGAATTCGTAGAGCGACCCGGGCTGCGGCTTGGTGCCCTCGGGCAGCAGCTTGAGCTGTTTCGGCCCCGCGAAGGTCCAGGCGGCGCGCGGCACCGGAATCGGCGGGTCGGCCTCCCGGCGCCGGACCGTCAGGGTGGCGTCGGGCTGATCCGTCCCGGCCGCCGCGAAGGTGAGATAGAACGGCGCCTCGGTTGGGCCGCGGGTGCCGCTGACCAACTCGTCCCGCACCAGCCCGGTGATCGGCTTGCCGTCCCGGGCGGCGACCGGGACATCGATCGCCATGCCGCCGTTCTGGCGCAGGGCATCGGCCTCCCAGCCCGACCAGACGATCGTATCGCCGCGGTTCAGAACCAGGGCCGTGCCGGCATCCTGCGGCGTGCGCGGATCGTTGACGGCCTGGCCCGCCTGCGCGGGCGCATCCAGCACCCAGTTGAACAGGAACTTCCGGCCGCGATTCAGCACCTCGTAGAGGAGGGTGCCGCTGCCGCGCACCGGATCCTTGGGCCGCAGGATGAACAGGTCGGTGCGATATTCGACGCGGCCGTGGGCGTTCCGGGGCGCCAGGGCGATATCGGCGATGCCGGCATTGGCCGGGTCGGCCGGATCGATCTCACCGCGGGCGAAGCCGATCACCCGCTCGTAGGCGCCGGCCTGTCCGAAGCTGCTCCCATCCGCGAAGGGCTCGACCGCCGTGATGTCGATCCCGACGATTCGGGCTGAGGCGGATGTCGCGAGCGGAAGGGTCAGTGCCAGGGCGGCGAAGCAGACACGCAGGCGCGCGGCGTAGACACGCATTCCTCAACCTCCCGACATCAGCGGCCCTGAACCGGGCCTTTGTTCACGGCATGACGGATCTTGCGGTCGCGTGTCGACAGAATTCGGTAGACCTCACTTTCACGTCGGCAGCGGATGTCAGGCGTGCAGGTGACGCGCGGGATGCAGTCCCATTCGGTGCGGGAGATGCCCGCTCGCCTTGCGTTTTGGCGTTTGATCTCCGAAAACGCCCCCCGTCCGGGAAGCTTAGGCTTGGCCGGGGCAGCCGGTCGTCCGCCGGAGCCCGGCCGGCGCGGCGTTCCGATCCGGTACGAGGACAGGGTTCGATGATCGATTACGCGCAGGCGCGGCGGATGATGGTCGACTGCCAGTTGCGGACCTTCGACGTCAACGACATCGCGGTGCTCGACGCGTTCGACGACGTGCCGCGCGAGACCTTCGTGCCCAAGGGGCGCGAGCCCTTCGCGTATATCGATCAGACCCTGCACATCGACGAGGCTGGCGACGAGACGCGCTGCATGCCGGCGCCGATGGTGCTGGCCCGGATGATCCAGGCCCTGAAGATCCGCCCGGGCGTTACCGCCCTCGACGTCGCCACCGGCTACGGCTACGCGGCGGCGGTCATGGCGCATCTCGGCGCGCAGGTGACGGCGCTCGAATCGGTGCCGAGCCTCGCCGCCGAGGCGCGCACCCGGCTCGGCCCCGCAGTGCAGGTGATCGAGGGGCCGCTCGAGGCGGGGGCGCCCAAGCAGGCGCCCTTCGACGTGATTCTGATCAACGGCCGCGTCGAGGTCCGGCCGCAGGCGCTGCTGGACCAGCTCAAGGACGACGGCCGCCTCGTCTGCGTGATGGGTCCCCACCGCAACGCCAAGGTGACCCTGTTCGTCCGCGCGGGCGACGCCTTCGGGGCTCGGCCGCTGTTCGACGCCTCGCTGCCCGGCCTGAAGGCCTTCCAGGAGGAAGCCGGGTTCGCGTTCTGAAGGATCGCAAGTCGTTCAATACAAACGACGTCCAACCCACGACCTCATCCTGAGGTGCCGGAGCGTAGCGGAGGCCTCGAAGGAGCCCTCCAGATGGACCTGCGATCCCTGGAGCCCTCCTTCGAGGCCCGCTGACGCGGTCGACTCAGGTTGAGTGGGAAGGATCGGAGAGACCAACCGAGGTCGGCTCTTGGACCGCACCCGACCCCCTTAGCCCAGCCGGTAATCCGCCATTCGAGCCCTTCGGGCGCTGCGCCGATAGGCCATTACCGAATCGGGCCACAGCGTCGCATTGCGGCCCTCCGCGTCGAGATACCAGCTCCGGCAGCCGCCGGCCTGCCAGATGCTGTCGGCGAGCTGGGAGCGGATGCGGTCGAGGAAGCGGGCCTGCGCCTCGGGGCGGACCTCGATGGCGCGGGTGCCCCGCCGCAGGGCCTTCAGGCAATCCAGCACGTGCTGCACCTGGACCTCGATCATCGAGACGACCGAGTTGTGCCCGAGCCCCGTATTCGGTCCAAGCAGCATGAAGTAATTGGGGAAGCCCGCGACCGTGATCCCCTGATAGGCGCCCATGCCGTCGGCCCAGGCCTCCTTCAGGCGCAGGCCGCCGCGGCCGACGAGGTCCATCCGCGCGAAGGTCGCGGTGACGTCGAAGCCGGTGGCGTAAACGATGACGTCGAGGTCGTGCGCCCGGCCATCCTCGGTGACCGCGCCGGTCTCGGTGATCCGCGCGATGCCGCCTGTCTCCAGGGTGACGTTCGGGCGCTGGAGGGCGGGGTAATAGTCGTCCGAGATCAGCACGCGCTTGCAGCCGAGCCGGTAGGTCGGCGTCAGCTTCGCCCGCAGGTCCTTGTCGGGCACCGCCTTGGCGAGGTGGCGCCGCGCCAGACCCTCCGCCTGGCCGGTGAGCTTCGAGACCTTGGTGAAGCCCAGGAGGGCGCGCACCTCGTGCAGCCAGAACAGCCGGGCCCGCTCCAGACGGCGGGCGAGCGGGAGGCGCCGGTAGCGCGCCTTCGCGCGTTCCGCGATGGCGTGATCGTTCTTGGGCATGATCCAGGGCGGCGTGCGCTGAAACAGGGTGAGGTGGCCGGCGATCTTGGCCAGTTCCGGCACCACCTGGATCGCACTCGCCCCCGTGCCGATTACACCGATCCGCTTGCCAGCGAGGTCCACGGAATTGTCCCACGCGGCCGTGTGGAAGGCCGGCCCCGCGAAGCTGTCGCGCCCCGGGATGGTGGGATAAGCCGGATGGTGCAGGCCGCCCATCCCGGAGACGATCGCCCGCGCGGTGATTGGCCCGCGATCAGTCTCCACGTGCCAGAGCGCAGACGCCTCGTTCCAGGTCGCGCCCTGGAAGGTTGTGCCGAGCTGGATCAGAGGCGTCAGACCGTGGCGCTCTGCGGTCTCGCGCAGGTAGGCCAGGATCTCGGCCTGCGGCGCGTACATCCGGCTCCAGTCCGCCTTGGGGGCGAAGGAGAGGGAATAGAGGTGGGAGGGGATGTCGCAGGCCGCCCCCGGATAGGTGTTGTCGTACCACGTGCCGCCGACGCTGTCGGACTTCTCGATCACCCGCAACGGCCCGATCCCCGCCTGTCGGCAGCGGATCGCCATGGCTAGTCCCGAAAATCCGGCCCCGACGATCAGGACAGCCAGTGGCTCGGAGCGGGTATCGCGAACGGGTTCGGTCATCACACGGGGCTCCCGGACGGTGCATCGGGCTTCGGCGCGTGGGCCTTGAGGAAGGCGGCGGCCTCATCGAGGGAGGCGCGCGCCTCCGGCAGGAAGTGGGCTGCAAACTGCCAAGCGTGGGAGACGACGCGGAAAACCTTCAGTTCGGTCTCGACTCCGGACGCCCGGGTGCGCTCGGCCATGCGGACGGAATCGTCGCGCAGAACCTCGCGCTCCCCCACGTGGAACAGCAGCGGCGGGAAGCCGGTCGGATCCCTGTTGATCGGCGAGATCCGCGGATCGGCCGGGTCGGCGTTGCCGAGATACATCGTGCGGATCGCCGCCAGCGCCTTCGGGTCGAACATCGCGTCGCGCCAGGCATTCGTGACCCGGGAGCCGGTTTCAGACACGAAATCGGTCGCCGGGGAGAACAGGGCCGCTGCCCAGGGCATCGGCAAGTTGCGTGCTTTGGCCTCGCCCATCAGCACCAGAGCGAGATTGCCGCCGGCGGATTCGCCCGCCACGCAGGCGGCGCCCTCGGCGCTGAAGGCCCGCCAGACCGCTACGACATCCTCGACCGCAGCCGGAAACGGATGCTCGGGGGCGAGGCGGTAATCCGGCGCGAAAATCGTGAAGCCGCGCTTCGCCAGGGCGCCGGTCACCGGCCGGTGCGTGCGCGGCGAGCAGGCGATGAAGCCGCCGCCGTGGATGTAGAGCATCCGCCGCCCGGGCCCGGTTTTCGGCCGGACCCATTCGCCGCGCACGCCACCGACGATGCCGGCCTCGTAGGTCACGCCCTTCGGGTCGGGGAAGGCTGGGGCCTCGAAGATCCGGCGGAAATCGGCCGCGCTCCGCGCCCGGGCCAAGGGACCGCGGATTCGGCTGCGGATCATGTAGGCGCCGATATAGGCGCGCAGGCTCGCCATCTCAGAGCTTCCCGCCGGACAATCGGACCATCATCTGCCAGTAGCCCACCGGCATCAGCCGCTGGATCAGCGCCGCGTTGCGGGCATCCTTGCCGATGACGATGCGCGGTGTCCGCGCTTCGATCCCGCGGATGATCGCCGCCGCAGCGTCCGTTGGGGCCAGGGTCAGGAACTTCCCGAAAGCCTCACGGGCCTCCGCATCCTCCACCGCCGCGCGCTTGGCCGCGTCCGGATCGCTCGGCGGGCGCCGGCCGCGGGCGTTGCGGGAGATGGCGGTCGCGACGCCGCCCGGATGGACCACCGTCACGCCGAGGCCGGTGCCGGCATATTCGTGCCGCAGGGCCTCCGAGAAGCCGCGGACCCCGAACTTGCTGGTGCAGTAGGCAACCTGCCCCGGAGGGGCGATCAACCCGAACAGGCTCGACAGGTTGACGATCTGCGCCGCCGGCCGGGCACGCAGCATCGGCAGGAAGGCGTGGCACATCCGCACGACGGCGCGCAGATTGATGTCCATCAGCCATTCGAAATCTTCGAGATGCGTCTCGTCGAACCGACCACCCAAAGCCACGCCGGCATTGTTGATCAGGATATCGACATGGCCGAAACGCTCCGACGCCCAATCCGGCAGCGCGCGGATCGCCTCCGCGTCCACGAGGTCGATGGCCCGGGTCTCCACCGCGGCGCCGTGCTCGCGGATCCGCCGGGCGATCGTCTCAAGCCCTTCCGAATCGCGATCCACCAACAGCAGGCTGCACCCCTTCGCGGCGAGCGCCGTCGCCAGGGCGGCCCCGATGCCGCTCGCGGCCCCGGTGATGAGTGCGACCGATCCCGCGAGCTGAAACCTTTGAGCCAAGCTGCGCCTCCCGTCTCGCCGGTTGATCCGGACTTGATTCAGGGATAGCCCCGGCCCGCCGAATTGTCTAGGGTGAACACCCTAAACGGGATGGAGACGATGGCGCGAAGCCGCGGCCGCCAGTCATCGGACGAAGAACCGGCTGCCCCGGAGGCGCCGAGCACGCGGGCGCGGATCCTCGCGGTCAGCTTGGCCCTGTTCAATACGCGCGGCCTGGGCCGAGTCACCACTGCGGAGATCGCGGCGGCGGCGGGCATTCGCGAGGGGAACCTCCAGTATCATTTCCCGCGCAAGAGCGGATTGGTGGAGGCGATGTTCGCCGGGTTCGAGGCGGACGCCGTGGCGGTCGCTGGCCGAATGCCGGCGGATCCGGGTGCGCCGGAGGCGCTGCTGACCTATCAGCGAGGGTGGTTCGACCTGATCTGGCGCTATCGCTGCATCTATCGCGACGGCATCGCCATGGTGGAGATCGCCCCGGCTTTGCGCCCCCGCGTTCACGCCCTGCGGGCGCGGACCCAGGACCTCGCCCGAGGCGTCTTCGAGACGGCGGTGGCTGCCGGGCGGTTGCGGATCGAACCGGAGGCCCTCGGACGGCTGATCGACAATGCCTGGATCGTTTCCAGTCACTGGATGAGCCATCGGCTCCAGGGCGGTACCGAATTGACCGAGGCCGATCTGGACTGGGGCTTCGCGCAGGTCCGCGATCTCTTCGTCCCGTATCTCGTGGCACGCGGATCGGATTGATACGCTCTGGCCCGAACCTTCCATGGGCGGCGCGCTCATGATTGAAGGACGCGATGCTCGACCGCCTGATCCATGCCGGCCTCAGCCTGCTGCTGCTGCTCGCCGTCGCGGTGTTGTTCTCGACGAATCGCAAAGCCATTCGCCCGCGGGTCGTGCTCACCGGGCTGGCGCTGCAGGTGGGCCTCGGCGCCCTGATCCTGTTTCTCCCTGCCGGACAGGCGGCCCTGAACGCGGCGGCCGATGTCGTGGTGCGCGTGCTGTCCTACGGCGACCGCGGCACCGCCTTCCTGTTCGGGGGCCTCGTCGAGCCGAAGATGTTCGAGCTGTTTGGCGGCTCGGGCTTTATCCTGGCCCTGCGGGTGCTGCCGCAGATCCTCTACGTCTCCGCGTTGATCGGGGTGCTCTACCACCTCGGCGTGATGCAGGCCTTGGCCAGGGGCTTCGGCGCTTTGCTCCGGCGGATCCTCGGCACGTCGCCGATCGAATCCTTCGCGGCGGTGATCACGGTCGCGATCGGCCAGAGCGAGATCGCGGTGGCGTTGCGCCCGTTCCTCGCCGCGCTGACCGGGGCCGAATTGTTTGCCGTGATGTCGAGCGGCGCGGCCTCCACCGCCGGCTCGATCTTGGCCGGTTATGCGGCGCTCGGCGTCCCGATGACCTACCTGCTGGCCGCCTCCGCCATGGCGATCCCCGGCGGGCTTCTCTACGCCAAGATGCTGGTGCCCTCCACGGAGCCGACCCGGATCACCACCACCCGAGTCGAGTTCGGCGAGACCCGAGCGGCCAACATCATCGAGGCGGCGGCCGACGGCACACAGAAGGGGCTGATGGTGGCTGTCTCGGTCGGTGCGATGCTGATCGCGTTCGTGGGGCTGATCGCGCTGGCCGACGGCCTCTTCGGCACCCTCGGCAGGTGGGTGGGCTATCCCGGCGCCTCATTCGAAGGCGTGCTCGGCTGGGTTTTGAGCCCCCTGGCCTGGCTCCTCGGCGTGCCCTGGGACGATGCGACCTTGGTCGGCGGCGCGATCGGCCAGAAGATCGCCTTCAACGAATTCCTGGCCTACGCCAACCTGTCGCCGACGCTGAAGGCCGGGACGCTCGATGCCCGCTCTCAGGCAATCGTCTGCTTCGCCCTGTGCGGCTTCGCGAATTTCGCCTCGATCGCGATCCAGCTCGCGAGCTTCGCGAGCCTCGTGCCGGAGCGGCGCTCCGAGGTGGCGCGCTACGGGCTGCGGGCGATCCTGGCGGGGACGCTCGCGAACCTGACGAGCGCGGCGATCGCGGGTCTGTTTATAGGGTGACGAGGTCGCCGCAGCATCCTGCCGACCTGCCGCGAGCTTTCCGCCAGGATCCGGACGATCATCGGGCGCAAGCCGCAGGTTTGGAGCGCGCGCAAAAGAAAAGCGCCGCTTCGTGAGAAGCGGCGCCCAAACCGTCTGATCGACGTCTTAGTTGAAGGTGTCGATCTCAGCGGACTCGTAGCTGGTGACTTCCATGCCGACGCAGATCTCGGACACGATCGGAGCAGTCCAGGCCATGTGTTTCTCCTAAAAATTTCGAGTTATTGATTGATCCGTCCACGGAAACCGAAGCGACAGGCGCCCCGGTTCGCGGTCGTCTCAGTTGAAGGTGTCGATCTCGGCTGACTCGTAGCTGGTGACTTCCATGCCGACGCAGATCTCGGACACGATCGGGGCGGACCAAGCCATGGCGTTTCTCCTCGCTGTTGGTGAGACACATATAGGCAATATCTTGGACGCAATACAAGCGAGCACAACACTTATATTTCTCATAGGGACCCCTGGTGCAGGGACGCGACACAGGCGGGCCTTGTGCGCGCTCGCCAGCTGAAAGCCGTCCAGTCTGGACCGGTTACGGCTTGACGGACTTTTCGCGCGGGCGCACGACGCAGCCGCGCGACATCGTTCCGGCGGCGCCGCGCTCCCCTTCAGCAGCGACCCGCGAAGCGACGTGCCCGACCGATCGTGCCTGCCGTGCCCGGCCCCGTGCCGTCTTCCCGCCTGAGCCGCTGAGAGGCCTGGCCGCGGGGCGACCGGCGCACCGCCCGGTCACGGCCCTGACCCAGGATGACCGGCGCCCCGTCGCCTCGTAACCACGAGGCGAGGCCATGAACGAGATCGCCCCCTTCGACACCCGCGTCGACCCCTCCGTGCTGGCCGCGCGGCTCTCGGACGAACGCGCCCCCGACATCGTGGAGAAGCTCAACGACGAGGCCCCCGAGGTCGCCGCCGCGATCCTGCTCGGTCTGCCGATGGAGCGGGCCGTGGAGGTGCTCGACCAGCCGGAACTCGATTGCGCCGCCGACATCATCGAGATGCTGCCCCGCGACCGGGTGGCGAGCTATCTCTCGGGCATGTCGGCCGACCGGGTCACCGACGTCTTCCGCGAGATCGAGGAGCCTGGTCGTTCCGACCTGCGCGCCCGGCTCGACGCCGAGACTCGCGGCGCCGTCGATCGCCTCTCGGCCTATGGCGAGGAGACGGTCGGCTCGCTGATGACCACCGAGTTCGTCACCGTGCCGGGCACCTGGACGGTGGGTCAGACGTTGGAGCACATCCGCCACGTCGAGAAGACCCGCGAGACGATCTACGCGATCTTCGTGCTCGATCCGCGCACCCGCGCGCTGACCAAGGCGGTACCTCTGCGCCGGCTGATCTCGGGGGATCCGAACGACAATGTGCTGAGCGTGGCCCCGGGGCGGCGGCCGCTCGCCGTCTCACCGACTGCGAGCCGCGAGGAGGCGGCCCGGCTCATCTCCAAATACGACCTGCTGGCCCTGCCGGTGGTCGATGCGGTGGGCCACCTGATCGGCATCGTCACCGTCGACGACATGATCGACGCGATGATCGAGAAGCAGACGCAGGACGTGCAGCGGTTCGGCGGCATGGAGGCGTTGCCTGAGCCCTACATGGATATCGGCTTCTTCACGATGATCCGGAAGCGCGCCGGCTGGCTCTGCGCGCTGTTCCTCTCGGAGATGCTGACCGCCTCGGCCATGCAGGGCTTCGAGGGCGAGCTGGAGAAGGCGATCGTCCTGACGCTGTTCATTCCGCTGATCATGAGCTCGGGGGGCAATTCCGGCTCCCAGGCGACCTCGCTGCTGATCCGGGCGCTCGCCCTGCACCAGATCCGGCTGCGCGACTGGTGGCGTGTGGCGTTGCGCGAATTGCCGACCGGCATCGTGCTCGGCTCGATCCTGGGCGTGATCGCGGTGATCCGGATCGTCGCGTGGCAGAAGCTCGGCTTCTACGATTACGGCGAGCACTGGCCGCTTGTTGCCGCCACCGTGGGGGCGGCGCTGGTCGGGATCGTGACCTTCGGCTCGCTGTCGGGCTCGATGCTGCCGTTCCTGCTCCAGCGGATCGGCTTCGATCCGGCCACCGCCTCGGCGCCGTTCGTGGCGACGCTGGTCGATGTGACCGGGCTCGTCATCTACTTCTCGGTGGCGCTGCTGATCCTGCGCGGGACGCTTCTGTAGAACACCGCGTCCTTGGAGGCCACCGTAAGCAGGAGTCGAGATTCGGAATGGACTTGGCAAGGATGGCCGCAGGATTCTTAGCTGGAATCAGCGGTCATCCCGCGGTCTTGCCAGGCGCGCCGTTGGCGCGGCACCGGAAGTCTGCTTAGGCGGGTCGCGCGCCGGCCCGATGTCTCTCGGATGGCGCCACGACCACCGGAGAGATCCGTCGATGCAGTGCCGCGTTCGTGAATTGAGCTTGGCCTTTTCCGTTTGGGCCGGGCTGATCCCGATCGCGCCCGCCCTGGCGGAGGATCCGGCGCCGACCGGGCAGGTCCATTATCGCCCCGCGCCCGAGACGGGACAGCCTGATTGGATCGCTTGGACGGCCGACAGCGACGGCATCCTGCGGTTCAACGCCGTGGTCGCCGGCCGACCCGTCAACGCCATGGCGGATACCGGCGCCACCTTGACGGCGCTCGATCGCCGGTTCGCCGAGACGCTGGGCGCCAAGTTCGAGGCGAACACGCGGGCCATCCCCGTGGTCGGGATCGGCGGTCCCGCCACCGCCTATCCGGGTCCGACGATCGATCTGACGTTCCCGTCCTACACGATCGAGCGGCTGCCGACGGCGATCCTCGACCTGACGTCGCTGCGAGCCGACGGAGAGCGCCCGATCGACATGATGCTGGGGCTCGATATCCTCGGCAGCGGCGCCCTGGAACTCGATCTCGCCGAGCATGGCTGGCGTCTGTGGCCGAGCGGGGTCCGATCGCAAGAGGCGGAAACGGCGCCCCTGCGCCGGTCGGAGAGCGGCTTCTACGCCTTCGTGACCATTCCGGTCGGGACTCGGCCGCTCCGATTGTGGATCGACACCGGCTCGACGGAGGGGCTGCGGCTCACCGCCGCCGCGGCAGAGACGGTCGAGGCGTTGAAGCAGGGCCGGCGCACGTCGCTCGCTACCCAGGGGGTCAACGGTGTCGCGGTGGAGACGCTCGTCGTCCCCAGCCGGCTGAAATTCGGCGCGGTCGAGCTGTCGGAGGTGCCGGTGCAGATCGGAGGGGAGGGGAGCAATGCGCATCCGGAGGGGTTCGATGGCATGATCGGCCTCGGGCTCCTGCAACGGCTTCACGCTGTCCTGGATGTCCCGGCCGGCACCTTCCTGTACATCGCCAATGACGGGCCGCCGAAGCCCCTGGTGCGATCGACCCTCGGGCTGCAGACGCAATGGGATGGCGGCGCCGTCGTGATCCGTCATGTGATGGCCAACGGCCCGGCCGCTTCCGGCGGATGGCGGGAAGGCGACCGCATCTGCGCCGTCGATGGCGCGCCCGTGACGCCGCGCACGACGGGCTACGCACCCTATCCGTGGAGCATCAAGCCGCCCGGAACGAAGCTGACCTTCCGGCTCTGCGACGGCACCGAACGCGCGCTCGTCGCGCAGGATTTCTACTGACTTTCGGTGTCGGCCTCCACGGTGCACGACACTACGCTGGGCCAAGGCGATCCCACCCAATCCCCCTTATCCTGAGGTGACCGCGAAGCGGGCCTCGAAGGAGGGCTCCAGAGATCGCAGGGCCATCTGGAGGGCTCCTTCGAGGCCTCCGCTCCGCTCCGGCACCTCAGGATGAACGGGTGGATTGGACAACCCGTCTGAAGCCTTCCCGGCCTTGTACCGGGTAGGCCGCAGGCGCCGCTCCGCTCAACCGCGGGCTTCGACCGCGTCGACCAACCGCTTCCGCTGCACCTTGCCGTTCGGCGTGCGCGGCAGGGCGTCGAGAAACCGGATCTCCCGCGGGCGCTTGTAGGCGGCGAGCCGGTCGGCACACCACGCGAGCAGCGCGTCCGCGTCGGGCGTGGCGCTGGGCTGGAGCACCACGAAGCCGCAGATCACCGAGACATCCGCACGCACCGGCAACTCGGCCACGCCCACCTCCGCCACCGACGGATGGGCCGAGAGGACCACCTCCACCTCGTTGGGTGAGACACGGTAGCCCATCGCCTTCATCAGGTCGTTGTTGCGGCCTTCGAACCAGAGGTATCCGTCGTCATCGAATCGGGCGAGGTCGCCGCCAACGAACCACTCGCCGCGCATCACCTCGGCTTCTTCCTCCGGCCGGTTCCAGTAGCCCAGCATCAGCGCCGGCTCGGAGCGGTGCACGGCTAGGAGCCCGGACTCACCCGCCGGCAGGGGGACCGGCTCTCCCTCCACCGGCAGGATCGCTACGCGCCGGCCAGGCTGCGGCTTGCCGGGCGAGCCGGGGCGCACCGGGATGGTGGGTCCGCTGGAGATGTAGGTGGAGATCTCACTCATCCCGAGCGCTTCGTAGAGCGGCTTGCCGGTGGCTTGCTGCCAGGCATCGAGCAACTCGATCGGGAGCGGCTCGCCCGCCGTGCAGCCGTGGCGCAGGTTCGACAGGTCGTGGGCGGCAAGGTCGCCGTATTTCAGGATTTGGCGGTACAGCGTCGGAACTGCGGCGAACAGCGTGGCGCCGTGCGCCGTGATGAGGCGCGGCCAGACCGTGGGGTCGCGCGGGCCGTTGTAGAGAACCGCGGTGGCACCCACAGACCAAGGGTCGCTCAGGCCCACGCCCAGCGTGTAGGTCCAGTTCATGGTGCCGGCATGCAGCATCACGTCGGACTCGGTCAGCCCGAGCCAATGGGCGAGCATCGGCCGGCGGCCGTAGGCGGCACGGTGGGCATGGAGCACGCCCTTCGGCCGGCTTGTCGTGCCGGAGGTATAGATCAGCATCGCCGGGTCGTCGGCGGCGGTATCGGCGAAGCCGGGCAGGGGCGGTCCGGCCTTCATTGCGCCGATGGCGGTGGCGTCGAGGAGCAGGCGGCCGCCCAGCGCCTCCGGCGCGATCGTGCATCCGCTGCCGACGACCACTGCTGCGGCGCCGGAATTCTCCATGAGGAAGGCTGCTTCGCCTTCGGTCAATTGCGGCGAGGAGGGTAGGGCGACGAGGCCCGCGGCCAGGGCGCCAAAATAGACGAGGACGTAATCGGCTTCGTTGCCCATCCGGATCATCACCCGGTCGCCCGTCTTCAGGCCGAGGCCGAGCAGACCCGCCGCGATGCCGCGCACCGCGCGCTCAACCGCGCCGAAGGTCAGGCGCGTGTCGGACCCGTCCCCGACCATCACCAGAGCAGTCTTGTCGGGGCGAAGGCGCGCGTTCTCGGCGAGACAATATCGGGCGGCGTTGAAGCGCGTCGGCGGGCAGCGATCGTCGGACAGGGTATCGGGCACCGGGCGTTCCCCGCGTAGAGGCTTTTCGCCCGGTGTCCCGCCTGCGCGCGGCTGCGTCAACCTGGGGTGTCAAACCCCTGCGCAATGAGGCGCGCAGGGGCGTCGCGTTCAGGTCCGACGCTGGGCCTGTCCCTCCTGCTCCTCGAAGCCCTTGAGCATCTTGTCGAGGGTCAGCGGATAGTCGCGCACCCGGATCCCGGTGGCGTTGTAGATGGCGTTGGCAAGCGAGGCGCCGGCGCCGCAGATACCGAGTTCGCCGAGCCCCTTGCTCTTCAGCGGGTTCGTCTTGTCGTCGAGTTCCGGCAGGAAGACCGCGTCGATCTCCGGAATGTCGGCGTGGACCGGTACGTGGTACTCAGCGAGGTCGTGGTTGACGAAGTAGCTGTAGCGCGGATCGACCACGGCATCCTCCATCAAGGCTGCGCCGACCCCGAAGGTCATGCCGCCAATCGCTTGGCTGCGGGCCGTCTTGGCGTTGAGGATGCGGCCGCCGGTGAACACACCGAGCATCCGCCGCAGCCGGATCTCGCCCGTATCGACATCGACGCCGACCTCGGCGAAGTGCGCGCCGTAGGAGTATTGCGAGTATTTCTGCTTCATCTCGCCCGGCTTGATCTCGCCCGAGGCCTCCAGGCCGGCACCGGCGAGATCGGTGAGCTTTTCCGTGCGGTTGCCCGAGATGACGGCGCCGTCGCGGAATGTGGCGCCCTCCGGGTTGAGGTCGCCGGCCTTGAGCAGGGCCTGCCGAAGGTTATCGCAGGCGACATACAACGCGGAGCCCGCCGAGGCGGCGCCGAAGGAGCCGCCCGAGCCAGAGGCGAACGGGAAATCGGTGTCGCCCATCTCGACCCGCACGCACTCCGGCGGCAGCCCCATCATCTCGCCGGCGATCTGGGTAAGGATCGTGTAGGTGCCGGTGCCCGGATCGGTCATGGCCATCCGCACCACCAGCACGCCGTCCGGTCCGAGCCGGACCTTGGCGGAGGACGGCATCAGCGGGTTGAGGCGAGCGGCTGCCGACATGCCCATGCCGACGAGCCAGTTGCCCTCGCGCCGGCTGCCCGTCGCCTGTCGCTTGTCCCAGCCGAAGAGGCGCGCGCCTTCGTGCATGCAGGGCACGAGCTGGCGGGTGGAGAACGGCACCTTCTTCTCGGGATCCTCGGCCGGTTCGTTGCGCACCCGCAGCTCGATCGGATCGATCTTCAGCTGCTCGGCCAGTTCGTCCATGGCGCACTCGAAGGCAAGCTGGCCCACGGCCTCGCCGGGCGCACGCATCGAGGAGGCGATCGGCATGTTCAGATTCACGAGCCGGTGGCGCGTGATTCGGTTCTGCGCCGCGTAAAGCGACCGCGTGACGTTGGCGGAGGTCTCGAAGAAGCCGTCACCCTCGGCGGTATCCGACCACGATTCGTGGCTGATCGCCGAGAGGCGCCCGTCCTTGTCGGCGCCGAGGCGAATCTTCTGGATCGTGTCGGTGCGGTGGGTGGCGACGTGGAATTCCTGCTGGCGGGTCAGCGCCACCTTCACGGGGCGCTGGATCAGCTTCGAGGCCAGGATCGCGAGCGTCGCCTCCGGCTGGACCTGAAGCTTCGCGCCGAAGCCGCCGCCGATATACGGGCTGACGATCCGCACCTTCTCGGGCGGAAGCTTGAGGACGGAGCCGAGGGCCTTCTGCCCGCGATTTGGCATCTGATTGGCAGTATGGAGGACAACACCGTCGCCGTCCCACGCGGCGATCGTAGCGTGGGGCTCCATCTGCGCGTGGATCTGGTTCGGGGTGACGTATTCCACGTCGAGCTTCACCGGCGCGGCCGCGAAGGCGGCGTCGAAGTCGCCGAGCTTCGAATCGGGCGGCGAGTTGACCGGCTTCGGCTCGTAAGCCGCCGCGAGGCTGTCCTTGAGCAGCCCCTTCGGCTTGGCCGCATCGTAGCGAATCTTGACCAGCATGGCGGCGGCGCGAGCCTGCTCGAAGGTCTCGGCCACCACGAAGGCCACGGGCTGCCCGTAGAACTTGACCTCGGTGCCCTGGAGCTGCGGCCAGACCTGCTCCTTCTTCTCGCCCTGCTCGGGCACGTTCTCATGGGTCAGGACCAGGATCGTACCCGGCGCCTTGCGGGCGGCGTCCGCGTCGATTGAACGGATCGTGCCGGCGGCGATCGTCGCCGGCACGATGAAGCCGTAGGCGGGATTGGTCAGAGCCCGGGTCTCGTAGGCGTAGGGCGCATGGCCCGTGACCTTCAGCTTGCCCTCGACCCGGTCCATCGGCTTGCCGACGAGCCCGTCGGGACGGTCGTCGAGCGGCGTCCGGCCGATCGGCTGGTTCATCTCCATGGGAACGGTCCTTGCCGGGATTTAAGCGCGGGTCGCCTGCGCCACGACGGCGCGGAGCGTCCGCCGGGTCAGCGGGATCTTGAAGTCATTGCTGCCGTAGCCGCGCGCGCCCTTGAGCACAGCGTCGGCGGCGGCGTCCGATGATCCGGTCTGCACCAGGGCCGTCTCGGCCTCGGCGACGCGCCAGGGTTTATGCGCGAGGCCACCGAAGGCGAGGCGTGCCGCCTGGGGCCTGCCACCCTCCGCGCCCGCGATCACGGCGGCCACCGACACCGTTGCGAACGCATAAGAGGCGCGGTCGCGAACCTTGCGGTAGATATGCGTGCCGACCACGGGCTTCGGCAGCGTCACCGCCGTGATGATCTCGCCCTTGCGCAGCTCGGTCTCGATCTGCGGCGTGTTGCCGGGGAGCTTGTGAAAATCGGCGATCGGGATGCTGCGCGCCTTGCCGTCCGGATTCAGGGTCTCGACGGTGGCGTCCAGCGCCCGCATGGCGACTGCCATGTCGGACGGATTGGTGGCGATGCAGGCCTCGCTCGCCCCGACCACCGCCATGATGCGGTTGAATCCGCCGATCGCCGAGCAGCCGGAACCGGGCTCGCGCTTATTGCAGGGCATCGCCGTGTCGTAGAAGTAGTAGCACCGGGTCCGCTGGAGCAGGTTTCCGGCGGTGGTGGCCTTGTTGCGCAATTGGCCCGAGGCGCCGGCGAGCAGGGCCTTGGCCAGGACAGCGTAATCCTTGCGGACCCGAGGGTCCGCGGCGAGGTCCGCGTTGCGCACCAGCGCGCCGATACGCAGGCCGCCGTCCTGCGTGGCCTCGACCTTATCCAGCGGCAGCCGGTTGACGTCGATCAGCGTGGCCGGGGTCTCGACCTGAAGCTTCATCAGGTCGAGCAGATTCGTCCCTCCAGCAATGAACTTGGCGTTTGGCCGCTCGGCCGCGAGTTTGGCTGCGTCCTGTACCGTGGTGGGACGCTCGTACGTGAAGGCCTTCATGTCCGGCCCCTCAGAGGTTGCTGGCGGCGGTGTCGCGGATCGCCGCGACGATGTTTGGATAGGCGCTGCAGCGGCAGATGTTGCCGCTCATCCGCTCGCGGATCTCGGCGTCGCTGAGCGTCGGCGTCGTGGCGAGGTCTTCGGTGACATGGCTCGGCCAGCCGGCCTTCGCCTCGCTCAGCATGCCAACCGACGAGCAGATCTGACCCGGTGTGCAGTAGCCGCACTGGAAGCCGTCATGTTGAAGGAAGGCGGCCTGCATCGGATGCAGCTTGTCGCCGTCGGCCAAACCCTCGATCGTGGTGACCTGATCGCCTTCATGCATCGCCGCCAGCGTAAGGCAGGAATTGATGCGACGGCCATCGACCAGCACCGTGCAGGCGCCGCACTGACCGTGATCGCAACCCTTCTTGGTTCCGGTGAGTGCGAGATGCTCGCGCAAGGCATCGAGAAGCGTGGTGCGTGTGTCGAGGTTCAGGTCATGCGGCTGGCCGTTGATGGTGAGCCGCACCGGCATGGTCTGCGGGGCAGGATCGCCCGGCGCTGCTGCGGCGGTGGCGGGCCGAACACCCAGAGCACCGAGGGCGCCTGCTGCCGCGGCGCCCTCCACGATGGCACGCCGCGTCAGAGCGAACGGCGACTTCGGAATCTCGTCGGTCATGCTGCTATCCCGTCCGGGCGCAACGCTCCATCGCGCGGCGCAGCCTGGAAACCGCCGAGCCAACGCCGGGCTTGATGGATTAGATCCGGTCCAGACTGCGCCCGTTCAGCGCGGGTGATCTCGATCTCACAGCGGCGTCCTGAGGGGATGGAACGCTCTCCACGATGGTGCCACCCGGCCCCCAGTTCGGGCATGGGATGCCTGGGCCTTTGCAGATCGCACACCGATAGAGCGCGCGACCGCAAAGAGAGGTTTCAATGAAGCCGCGCGGGTGAAGGCCGTCGTGACGCCTCGGGAAACGATGTAGAAACGCGAGCGTCGGGGGTCGCCATGCGCAGTTCAATCGAGGTCTATGAACTCAACAGTCGCACAATGCGTGTGGTCTGGCAAAGTGCAGAGCTGTTCGAAGCGCCGAACTGGTCTCCGTGCAGTCAATTCCTTGTTTTGAATAGCGAGGGGCGGATGTACCGGCTCGATCTGACGGGTGAACCGCGCCCGATGTTAATTGAGACCGGCTTCGCCACGCGCTGCAACAATGATCACGGTCTCTCGCCGGACGGGACGCTCTTGGCGATCTCCGACAAGGTCGAATTCGGCAAGTCGGCGATCTACGTGCTCCCGGTGGCGGGCGGGACACCCAGACGCATCACCGACAATCTGCCGAGCTACTGGCACGGCTGGTCACCGGACGGCGAACGCCTCACCTATTGCAGCATCCGCGACCAAGTGTTCGATATCTACACGATCGGCCTCGAGGGCGGCGACGAGACGCGGCTGACCCAAGGCGAAGGCCGGAACGATGGGCCGGACTATTCGGCCGATGGGCGGTGGATCTATTTCAATTCCAGCCGCAGCGGGCGAATGCAGATCTGGCGCGTTCCCGCCGATGGCGGCGCGGCAGAGCGGCTGACGGACAGCGAGCACAACGACTGGTTCCCCCATCCCGCGCCCGATGGACGAGCGGTGGTCTTCCTGTCCTACGATGCCGCCGTGATCGACCATCCGCGGGATCACCCTGTTCGCGTCCGAGTGATGGACCCGGACGGGGGGCAGGTCGAAACGCTGTTCGAGCTGTTCGGCGGCCAGGGCACGATGAATTCGCCCAACTGGGCGCCGGACGGTTCGGCCTTTGCGTATGTCCGGTATTTTCCGGAGCCCTGATCGGACAGTCGGCCCGCGACGCCGCGTTCGATCCGCTGACGGGATCCGGCGTGTGTCGCCCGGATTTGTTCGACGGCTGCGCTCTTCGCATGATGACGCGGTCGATGTTCGTCCCCGGAGCGTTTCCGCATGGCAGTCCCGACCCTCGCCCTCAATGACGGGCGCCGTATCCCGCAGATCGGCTACGGCTGCTGGCAGCTTTCCGATGCGCAGGCGCCTGACCTTGTCGGCAAGGCGCTTCAGGCCGGCTATCGCTTGATCGACACCGCGGCCGCCTACGGCAACGAGGCGGGCGTGGGCCGCGCGATCCGCGACGCGCAGGTCCCGCGGGACGAGATCTTTCTCACCACCAAGCTCTGGAACGACCGTCAGGGTCGTGAGGAGGCGCGGCGTGCCTTCGACGAGAGCCTGAAGCGCCTCGGCCTACCGTATGTCGATCTCTACCTGATCCACTGGCCGTGCCCACAGCGGCGGCTGTTCGTCGAGACCTGGAAGACGCTGATCGAGCTCCGGACGGAAGGACGGGCGAAATCCATCGGCGTGTCGAACTTCACGCCTGAGCATATCGCCACCTTGATCGGCGAGACCGGCGTCACGCCGGCCGTGAATCAGATCGAATTGCACCCGCATTTCCAGCGCACGGCGCCGCGCACCGACGACACCCGTCACGGCATCGTGACCGAGTCGTGGAGCCCGCTGGGCCAGGGCAAGGAGCTGAACGACCCCGCCATTCTCGCGATCGCGAAGGCCCATGGGAAGACCGCCGCGCAGGTGATCCTGCGCTGGCAGATGCAGATCGGCTGCGTGGCGATTCCGAAGACGGCACGGCCCGAGCGCATCATCGAGAACATCACGCTGTTCGACTTCGAACTCTCGCCGCAGGAGATGGATCAGATCGCCGCCCTCGATCGGCCCGACGGCCGCATCGGACCCGACCCCGCGACCTTCTGCTGAGCCGGACCTCCTTCCGCGGCGCACCATAACACCGCGCCGCAAAACATTTATGCTCAGAGCTAGCATATCTAGACAGGTGCCCTCGGCCCCCATAAGTTAGGCGGCACAATGCTCAAACTGAGCATAATGGAGGACGCCATGGTGGCGACCGTTTCACCCGTCTCCCGCGCGCCCATACCGGGCCTGCCGCTGCCCGACCTCTATGCCCGCGTCAGCCGGCACATTCCGGCGATCGAGTGGCCGGCGCTCGCCCCGGACATCGAGGCGATCCTGCGCCTGAAGCGGGAGCGCAACGCCGTGATCCTGGCCCACAATTATCAGGCGCCGGAGATCTTCCACACGGTGGCGGACATCGTGGGCGACAGCCTCGCGCTGGCCCGCGAGGCGGTGAACGTCGACGCCGACGTGATCGTGTTGGCGGGCGTCCACTTCATGGCCGAGACGGCGAAGCTCCTGAACCCGGCCAAGACTGTGCTGATCCCCGATATGGGCGCGGGCTGCTCGCTCGCTGATTCGATCACAGCCGCCGACGTGCGCGGCCTGCGGGCTAAGTATCCCGGCGTGCCGATCGTGACCTACGTGAACACCTCAGCCGCCGTGAAGGCCGAGTCGGATCTGTGCTGCACTTCCGGCAATGCCGTCGCGGTGGTGAAGTCGCTGAACGCCCCCCGGGTTCTGATGATCCCGGACGAGTTCCTGGCGCAGAACGTCCAGGCCGAGATCCCGGAGGTCGAGATCCTGACCTGGGCCGGCCATTGCGAGGTCCACGAGCGCTTCACCCCGGCCGATATCCGCGAGGTCCGCGACAGCTATCCCGGCGTGACGGTGATCGCGCACCCGGAATGCCCGCCGGACGTGGTCGCCGAGTCGGACTTCTCCGGCTCCACCGCCATGATGATGGACTTCGTCGTCGAGAAGCGGCCGAAGCAGGTGGTGCTCGTCACCGAATGCTCGATGGCCGACAACATCGCGGCACAGAATCCGGACATCGAGTTCATCAAGCCTTGCAACATGTGCCCGCACATGAAGCGGATGAGCTTGCGCAACATCCGCCGGGCGCTCGAGACGATGACCCACGAGGTCACGGTCGATCCGGCGCTTGCCGACCGCGCCCGCGCCGCGGTGGAGCGCATGCTTCAGGTGCGCACGCGATGAACGCGATCTCCCCCAACAATGCCGACCGGATCGTCGTGGTCGGCGGCGGCGTCGCGGGCCTCAGCGTCGCGCTGCGCCTCGCACCCCGCCCGGTGACGCTGGTCACCGCCTCGGCGCTCGGCCTCGGCACCGCCACCGGCTGGGCGCAGGGTGGCATCGCCGCCGCGATGGGCGCCGACGACGCGGCGGAACTTCACGCCGCCGACACCGAAGCCGCAGGCGCGGGGCTGACCGAGCCCGACGTGGCGCTTCGGGTCGCCCAGGAAGGGCCGGCTCTGATCGACTGGCTGGTGTGGATCGGCGTCCCGTTCGATCGCACTGAAGACGCCGCGCTGGCTTTGGGGCTCGAAGCCGCGCATGGCCGCCGCCGCATCGTCCGCTCCGGCGGCGACGCCACCGGCGCCCATGTCCTCGAAGGGCTCGTCCGGGCCGTGCTGGAGGCGCCCTCCGTCGAGATCGTCACCGCGCGCGCCTGCGATCTCCTGCGGGATACCAACGGGGCCGTGGCCGGCATCGTCGCCGAGCGCGACGGCGCCCTGTTCCGGATCCCGGCCCGCGCGGTGGTTCTCGCCACCGGCGGCGTCGGCGCGCTCTACGCGGCGACCACCAATCCGCCGGGCGCCGTCGGCCGCGGGCTGGCCCTCGCCGCCCGCGCCGGCGCGGTGATGCGCGACATGGAGTTCGTGCAGTTCCACCCGACCGCCATCGCGGCCGGCGCCGACCCGATGCCCCTCGCCACCGAGGCCCTGCGCGGGGAGGGCGCCCGGCTGATCGACGAGACCGGCGCGGCCGTGATGGCCGGTATCGCGGGCGGCGATCTCGCGCCCCGCGACGTGGTCGCCCGCGGCATCTTCCAGGCGCTGCAGCGGGGCCGCACGGTCTATCTCGACGCCCGGGGCGCGCTGGGCGCCGCGATGCCGACGCGCTTTCCGACGGTGGCGGGCCTCTGCGCCGCCGCCGGCATCGACCCGGCGGTGCAGCCGATCCCGGTCCGCCCGGCGGCGCACTACCACATGGGCGGCGTGAAGGTGGACGCGCACGGCGCCACCTCGGTGCCGGGCCTCTACGCCTGCGGCGAGGTCTCCTCGACGGGGCTGCACGGCGCGAACCGCCTCGCCAGCAACTCCCTGCTGGAGGGCTTGGCCTATGCGCGCTTCATCGCCGACGGGCTCGACGCGCCGCCGCCCGCCGCCATCGTGCCGGAGGCCGTGTCCCTGCGTGCCGCCGGTGACCTGCCGGCGATCCGGGCGCTGATGGAGGGCAAGGTCGGTGTCGTGCGTGATGCCGCCGGGCTCGCCGAGGCCGTCGCCGTCCTGGAGCCCAGGGCGGAGACCTGCGACGCCGCCCTGGTAGCCCTGCTCATCGCCCGCGGCGCGCTGGCCCGCCACGAGAGCCGCGGCGCCCATTGGCGCAGCGACTTCCCCCATCTCGCCCCGGCCGCGCACACCGAGACCACCCTGGCCGAGCTGATCGCGGCGCCCCGCGCCGCCCCGTCCGCCGAGGAGGCGCTGACGCCATGACCCGATCGGTCCTCTCGGAAGAGATTCTGCCCCTGCCGCGGCTCCTCGTGGAGCCCGTGGTCCGCACCGCCCTGCTGGAGGATCTCGGCCGGGCGGGCGACATCACCACCGACGCCATCGTCCCGCCGGGCGAGCGGATGCGCGGCGTGATCGCCTCGCGGCAGGACGGCGTGATCTCCGGCACCGATGCCGCCGCCATCGCGTTCGCGCTGGTCGATCCGGCTGTGACCGTCACGGTCGAGCGCGGCGACGGCGCCCGCGTGGCGCCGGGCGATGTCGTGCTACGCCTTGAAGGCCCAGCCCGGGCGATCCTCACCGCCGAGCGCGTGGCGCTCAATCTTCTCTGCCGGATGTCGGGCGTGGCCACGGCCACCCACGGCCTCGTCGAAGCGGCGCGCCCGCACGGCAAGGCCTCGATCGTCTGCACGCGCAAGACCACGCCGGGCCTGCGCGCCCTGGAAAAGCACGCAGTCCGCGCCGGCGGCGGCTCGAACCACCGCTTCGGCCTCGATGATGCGGTCCTGATCAAGGACAACCACGTGGCGGTGGCGGGCGGCATCGTGCCGGCCATCGAACGGGCCCGCGCCCGGGCGGGCCACCTCGTGAAGATCGAGTGCGAGGTCGACAGCCTGGCGCAACTGGAAGAGGCCCTGTCGGTCGGGGTCGACGCCGTGCTGCTCGACAATATGGGCCCTGATCAGCTCACCCGCGCGGTGGCGATGATCGACGGCCGAGCGCTCTCCGAGGCCTCCGGCCGGATCACCCGCGAGACCGTGGGGGCGGTGGCGGCCTCCGGCGTCGATCTGATCTCCTGCGGCTGGATCACCCATTCGGCGGCGATCATCGACCTGGGCCTCGACGCAGCCTGATCGGCGGTCCTTCGGGCCGCCGTTCGGGGCGGACACGCCTCTGTCATCACGTTCGGGTGACAAGTCTTGGCTGCGATCGCCTCTGAGTTGGTCTGAGTCTATCGCCGCACAAGCGACTTGCTATGGTTTCGCCCAGTGCGACGCCATCGCCGGGACCTGTCCGTGAGCCAAGCCCTGAACCCTGCGGCTGCCCCAGCGGTCGATCTTCCGACTGCGCCCGTGGCGCGCAAACCCGGCGCCGTCCGGCACGGACCGGGCACGGCGCTGATGCTCGGCGCGCTGGGCGTGGTGTACGGCGACATCGGCACGAGCCCGCTCTACGCGTTCAAGGAGGCGGTGAAGGCCGCGACCAGCGGCGGCGCCTCGGTGCCGGCGGCGGCGACCGGCGCGGTGTCGCTGATCCTGTGGTCGCTGATCCTGATCGTGTCGCTCAAATACGCCGTGCTGATCCTGCGCGCGGACAATCGCGGCGAGGGCGGCATCGTGGCCATGCTGGCGCTGCTCGGCGCCCGGCAGGCCCGTCCCGGCTCGTGGAAGGCCGTGCTGCTGGTGGTCGGCCTCGTGGGCGCGGCGCTGCTTTACGGCGACGGGGCGATCACGCCGGCGATCTCGGTGCTCTCGGCGATCGAGGGGCTGAAGGTCGACGCGCCGTCCCTCGGGCCGTACGTGGTGCCGATCACCATCGTGATCCTGGTCGGGCTGTTCCTCGTCCAGCACAAGGGCGTGGCCGCCATCGGCCGGGTGTTCGGACCCGTCATGATGGTCTGGTTCGTGGTCCTGGTGCTGCTTGCGATCCCCAGCATCCTGCGCGCGCCCGAGATCCTGGCGGCGGTGAACCCCTGGCGGGCCGTGGATTTCCTGCTGCATGCCGGCTGGCACGTCAGCTTCCTGATGCTCGGCGCGGCGTTCCTGGCGGTGACGGGCGGCGAAGCGATGTACGCCGATCTCGGCCATTTCGGCGCGCCGGCGATCCGCATCGCGTGGTTCGCCCTCGTGTTGCCGGCGCTCCTCATCCACTATTGCGGACAGGGCGCGCTGGTCATCGCCGATCCAGGCGCGATCGAGAATCCGTTCTATCTGCTCGCGCCGGAGTGGGCGCATTATCCGCTGGTGGCTTTGGCCACCATGGCGACCGTGATCGCCTCGCAGGCCGTGATCTCGGGCGTCTATTCGCTGACCCAGCAATCGATCCAGCTCGGCTTCATGCCGATGATGCGGGTGGTCCACACCGATCAGGACGAGCGCGGCCAGATCTACGTGCCCGGCGTGAACTGGTTGCTCGCCGCCGCGACGCTCACGGCCGTCGTGGTGTTCGGCTCCTCGGACGCGCTCGCCGGCGCCTACGGCATCGCGGTCTCTGCGCTGATGGGCATCACCACGCTGCTGGCCGCGTTGATCGCGCTCCGCTGGGGCTACAACCCGATCCTGGTCTTCGCAGTGAACGGCTTCTTCCTCGTCATCGATGGCGTCTTCTTCGCCGCCAACAGCGTGAAGCTGTTGGAGGGCGGGTGGTTTCCGCTCCTGCTCGCCGGGGCGGTCGCCTTCCTGATGCTGACTTGGATGAAGGGCAACCACGTCCTCGAAAATGTCCGGCAGACCATGCGCATGTCCGAGGCGACGTTCCTGTCTCGCCTCGCCACGCATCCGCCGGTGACGCTGCCCGGCACCGCGGCCTTCCTCACGGCCGCGACGGAGGGCATCCCGATGGCGCTCGGCCGGCTGATCGAGCGCAGCCGGTGCCTGCACGAGCGGATTCTCCTGATCACCGTGATCTACGAGGAGGAGCCGATCATTCCCGCGAGCAAGCGGGCGCAAGTGACCCTGGTGGCGCAGGGCATCCGCAAGGCCATCTCGAAATACACGCCCGGCATGGAGCGCGTCGTCCTGCGCTACGGCTTCATGCAGACCGCCTCGATCCCCGAGGGCCTGCAATGCGCGGTGGCGAGCGGCCTGCTGCCGCCGGAATATCTGGAGGACATGACCTACTTCGTCGGGCACGAGGTGGTGATCCCGTCACCGACCAACCCCGGCATGGTGTCGTGGCGCGAGGGTCTCTTCGCCTTCATGAAGCGGAACGCCGAGCGCACCGGCGCGCATTTCGGCCTGCCGACCCGGCAGATCGTGGAAGTCGGAACCGAGATCGAGATCTGACCATTGCTGGTTCACAGAATCGGAGCCGCTACGCGGCAGGTCTTGTGCTGGCTCCCGCGCGCATTCCGCTGGCGCTGCATGCGCCCGGGAAAGGGCATTGCGCCTCAACTGACATCGCGGCGCCATTTCCCGGACAGATGGAGCGTTAGCGGACCCTGGTCCGGGACCTCGCACGAGCGTCCGCCACGAACCGGCTCGATAGGACGGTGCCAGCGCCGGACGGTGCCGCATTGAAAACGGCCGCGTTCGCCAGCATATCGCCACCGCGAATTTCCCCACAGCGGAGGCATCACACGTGAGCGAGACGATCGAGCGGCACGAATTCGGGGCGGAGGTGGGACGCCTCCTCGACCTCGTCGTGCACGCGCTCTACTCCGACCGCGAGATCTTCCTGCGCGAACTCGTCGCCAACGCGGCCGACGCCATGGACCGGCGGCGGTTCGAGGCCTTGACCTCGGCGGCGAGCGCCCTGCCGCCGGACGCCAAGGTCCGCATCGCCCCCGACAAGGACGCGCGGATCCTCACCGTTTCGGATGCCGGCATCGGCATGACCAAGGAGGATCTGGCGACCAACCTCGGCACCATCGCGCGCTCCGGCACGCGGGCTTTCTCGCAGACGCTGGAATCCGCCAAGGCCGAAGACCGGCCGAGTCTGATCGGGCAGTTCGGCGTCGGCTTCTACTCGGCCTTCATGGTGGCCGACCGGGTCACCGTCACGTCGCGCCGCGCCGGCAGCGACGAAGCTTGGACCTGGGCCTCGGAGGGCCAGGGCAGCTACACGCTGGAACCCGCGACGCGCTCCGAGCCCGGCACCGACATCGTCCTTCACCTGAAAGAGGATGCCGACGAGTATCTGGAGCCCTACCGGCTCGATCATCTCGTGCGGAAATGGGCCGACTTCATCACCGTGCCGATCGCCATCGTGCGCGACGGAAAGGACGAATCAGCCAACCAGGGCACCGCCCTCTGGCGCAAGGCCAAGTCTGAGGTCACCGAGGAGCAATACGAGGAATTCTACCGCTCGATCGGCATGAATTTCGACAAGCCCTGGGCGACGCTGCACTGGCGCGCCGAGGGGCAGCTCGAATTCTCCGCGCTCCTGTTCATCCCGGGTTCGAAGCCCTTCCAGGCCCTCGACAACGAACGGCAGAGCAAGGTCCGCCTGCATGTCCGGCGGATGTTCATCACCGACGAGGCCGAGCTGCTGCCGCCGTGGCTGCGCTTCGTCCAGGGCGTGGTCGACACCGAGGACCTGCCCCTCAACGTCTCCCGCGAGATGCTGCAATCGACCCCGGCACTCGCCCGGATCCGTCGCGCCGTCACCGGCCGCGTCGTGTCCGAGCTCGCCACCCGCGCCAAGGATGCCGAAGGCTATCAGTCGTTCTGGGAGAATTTCGGCCCCGTCCTGAAGGAAGGCATCTACGAGGATTTCGAGCGCCGGGGCGAGATCGCGCCGCTCCTGCGTTTCCGGTCCTCGGCAGTGGAGGGCTGGACCTCGCTGCCCGACTACGTGTCCCGGATGAAGGACGGCCAGGAGGCGATCTTCTACCTCGTAGCCGACGATGCCGAGGCGCTGAAATCCTCGCCGCAGCTAGAGGGCTTCAGGGCCCGCGGGCTGGAGGTGCTGCTGCTGTCCGACCACGTCGATGCCTTCTGGCCGGACCAGCTCGGCACCTTCGAGGAGAAGCCGCTGCGCTCGATCACCAAGGGCGGCCTCGACCTTTCGAAATTCGCGCTGGAAGGCGAGCAGCCGGAGGCGCCCGAGGGCATCGATACCTTCGTGGCGGCCGTGAAGACGGCGCTCGGGCCTGAGGTCTCCGACGTGCGCACCACCGACCGGCTGGTCGATTCGGCCGTGGTGCTCTCGGCCGGCACCGGCGGGCCCGATCTGCAGATGCAGCGGCTCATGCGGCGCGCGGGACGCGCGGGCGCCGGGCAGCCGGTGCTGGAGATCAATCCGCGTCACCCGCTGATTCGCGCGCTTGCCGCGGCGCCGGAATCGGAGGTGCCCCAGGCAGCCGGCACGCTGCTCGATCTCGCCCGCATTCAGGACGGCGACAGCCCCCGCGACCCGGCGGCTTTCGCCCGCACCGTGGCGGCAGCGCTGGCGGCGGCGCACGCGGCATAGGAGCGGGCAGGATACATCCCTGGTCTCGCGGCGTGTGTCGGCGCACATGCCGCGAGGCCATTGATAAGTCCGGTTGATCAAACGGAAATAGTCGAGCCATAACTTCGCCACCGGTTGGGAGCATTGCCCGGCCGGTGGCGCGGGCGCGGTGGGGGCCGCAGGCGTCGGATCCGATTCCTTCCAGCGCGCGGCCCGCCGCGCCTCACGGACGCTGCATGAACCCGGTCGAGGCTGAAGCCGGCACCAGACAGGCGGTCGCGGCGGCGCGGACCCGGGCCCATGCCCGGGCGTACCGCCACAGCGGCCGCGTGCGCGCGATGCGCCGGCTGATACCGGTAGCGGCCGGTGGCGCGGTGGCGCTGCTGCTCGCCTACTTGTTCAATCCGTTCGCGGCTCAGCTCCCGGGCGTCTCAGTTGGCCAGGTCACATTGGCGGGCTCGAAAGTCCGCATGGAGAACCCGCGGCTCGCCGGCTTCCGCCAGGGCACCCGCGGCTACGAGGTGACGGCGGATGCGGCCCTTCAGGACGTGCGCAAGCCGAGCCTGATCGAGCTGCAGCAGATGCGTGGCCATATCGCCACCGACGATAACGGCGGCATCGCCCGGCTCTCGGCCACCTCCGGTCTGTTCGACAGCGCCCGCGAAGCCCTCGACCTAAAGGACGATATCCGGATCTGGACCGACAAGGGCGAGGAGGCACGTCTCCGCTCGGCGGCCGTGACGTTCAAGACCGGCGCAATCACGTCGCAGGAGCCCGTCACCGTGTCGAGCCCACGCGCCACCGTGAACGCCGACGCCCTCGACGTGGTCGAGAGTGGCAAGCGGATTTCCTTCGTGGGCAACGTCCACGTGGTCATCGTCAACGAGGACCATGGTGACAGGCCGCATGACGGTCCGGCCGAGACATCGGCCCTGCGCATCCAGACCTCGGACGCGCAGCCCGCGGACGGTGCGCGATGAGCGGCGCCCGGACTCTGGCCGCCGCCCTGGCGGCCTGCCTGCTGCTCGCCGGCCCGGCCCTCGCCCAGAAGCCGGCGGCCCGGAAGGATTCGCCCTTCGGCAATATCGGCGGCAGCGGCAAGGACCCGATCAAGATCGACGCCGACCGGCTCGACGTGTTCGATCGAGAGAACAAGGCGATCTTCGCCGGCAACGTCGTGGCCGTGCAGGGCGAGAGCACGATCCGGTGCTCGACCATGACGGTCTTCTACAAGCGCGGCAAGGATACGTCGGGCAAGGATACGCTGGGCAAGGGTGACGGGAAGGTTGCGGAGGCCACCGATGCCACGCCGGCCCGCAACCCGGCCGAGAACGGCATCCAGAAGGTCGACTGCGCCGGCCCGGTAACGGTGGTGCAGAAGGATCAGGTCGCCACTGGCGATCACGCGGTGTTCGATCAGGACGCCAAGCGCATCGTGCTCACGGGCAACGTTGTGCTCAGCCAGTGCCAGAACGTCACCCGTGGCCAGCGCTTGGTGTACGATATGAACACCGGCCGGGCCAACATGGACCCCGTCGCGGGCGGCCGGGTCTCGGCCCTGTTCGTGCCGGGTGAGAAGGCCGAGAAGGACGGCAAGTCAAAGGGCTGCACGCAGCCGCCGCCGAAGCCGAAGGCGCAGGTCGATTGAGCGGCGCCGTGGCGTTCCAGGCCGCTCCGCAGGAGCCGGCGGCCCGTGCCGGCTGGCTCGGGCGCCTGTTCGGCCGGCGCAGGCGCCAGCCGGAGGGCGCCGAGCCGGACGACCGGCCGCGCGACCTCGATGAGGGCGGCCCCGGCATCCTCTGCGTGCGCGGCCTGCGCAAGAGCTACGGTGCCCGCACCGTGGTGCACGAGGCCGGGCTGACCGTCCGCACCGGCGAGGCGGTGGGGCTGCTCGGGCCGAACGGCGCGGGCAAGACCACGATCTTTTACATGATCACCGGGCTGGTGGCGGCCGATCGCGGCGACATCACCCTGGATGGCCTGCCGATCACCCACCTGCCCATGTACCAGCGGGCGCGCCTCGGCATCGGCTACCTGCCGCAGGAGGCCTCGATCTTCCGCGGGCTTACCGTTGAGGACAACATCCGCGCCGTGCTGGAGGTGGCCGAGCCCGACCGCAAGGAGCGCGCGCGCAAGCTCGACGCCCTGCTGGAGGAATTCGACATCGCCCGCCTGCGCAAGTCGCCCTCGATCGCGCTCTCGGGCGGTGAGCGGCGCCGCTGCGAGATCGCCCGGGCACTGGCCTCCTCGCCGACCTTCATGCTGCTCGACGAACCCTTCGCGGGCATCGATCCGATCGCGGTGGGCGACATCCAGGATCTGGTGAAGCACCTGAAGCAGCGCGGCATCGGCGTGCTGATCACCGATCACAACGTGCGCGAGACGTTGGGCCTGATCGATCGCGCGTACATCGCCCATTCCGGCCGCATCCTCACCGAGGGCACGCCCGAGGAGATCGTGGCGAACCCGGAGGCGCGGCGGCTGTATCTCGGCGCGGATTTCAGGCTCTGAAAGGTGTCGGCGCCGCGCGACTGTGTTTGCGGCGTTAGAGGGACAGGCCGTGGTAACGGTCTGCATACGATGGAGTGATCACGCCCTCGGACGCATGCGGCTGCGCGCGATCGAACCGCTTTGGGTCGAGCCGGTCGTAGCGGATCCGGAACTTGTCGAGGGAGATCCGGATCACCCTGGGCGTCTCCGCGCGTCCGCGCGCGTGCCCGAATGCGACGGTCGTGTGCTGCGTAGGGTATACGAGCCGCTTCAGGAAGGCGCGGAGGCCCTGATCGTTACGGCTCTGCTTGATCGAGGTCGTACGCGCAACTGGAGGAAATCACGATGAAATCCGAGTGCGATTCCGTCGTGGACGCGCTCTACATTCGCCTCGCCGAAATACGCGTCGTCGCGAGCGAGGAGATCCGCTGGGGTTTCATCGTGGATCTGGATGCGGACGGCCGCATCGTCGGCGTGGAGATCCTCGACGCCAGCAACCAGTTGGCGCCTGGGGCTGAGGTGGACCAGCCTCAGACGGCGTGATCGGACCGCGAAGCCAAACTCGCCCACGCGCCGCGTGAAGCCTCACCCCTTCCAATTCTTCAGCGCCGCGAACGGGCTGTCCGAGCCGGCGGGTTTCTCTGGGTTGAGCACAGGCTCCACCTGCGTGATCGCGTCCGTCATCGAGAAGGCCGAGCCGCTCTGGAGCCGCCCCCCGGCGGCATCCCGATGGCCGCCGCCCCGGAACAGGCGGGCGCCGTCGAGGGCCGTGCCGTCGTTGGATCGGAACGACAGCGTGCCCATCCGCTGGACGTTGACCACGCGCTTCGCCCGTCCCGCATCCATGATCAGGTCGGAGACCCGCTGGAACGTGCCCGAATCCAGCGCGAAGGACAGGAGCGTGCCGTCCTTCAGCGGCCGGAACAGAGTGTCCGAGCGGGCGAGCGCCCGGGCGAGGCGCATGCGCGTGGTGAGCGCGGGATCGTCGTCCGGCGCCTCTCGCAGCAGGGCATCCACCACGCTTGTGCGGATCGCGGTGGCGCGCTTCTCGAGTTCGGCCGGGCTCGCCCCCGTTCGGAGGATCTCGGCCGCGGCGAGCAGGAGGTCGGAGACGAAGCGGTCGTGCCAGGGGTGCCCCACCGGAATGAAGCTCGACACCGCCTCCCAGAACATCTCGTCCAGCGCCAGACCGCCCCGGAAGGCGGGGCTCTCCTTGCGCCAGAGATCAACGGCGTCGATCGCCGCGAGCAGGCTGGTTAGATCGGTTCCGGGCTCGTGGCTGGCGAACAGGGCCCGGTGCTCGAAGGTCATCCGCGTGGCACAGATGTCCTCCTCGATCAGGATTGCGATCTCGGGATCGTCCATATCGACCCGGTTGAGGTTCGGCCGCGCCGGGTCGGGGACTGGTTCCAACCCGAGGCGCCGCAACTGGTCGAGGGACGAGGCGTGGTGGTCGAGCACGACGAGGCGGTGCTTCCGGCCGTCCTCGCGGCGCTTGTTCAGCACGGCGAACTTTTTCAGGCCCGCGATGGTCTGCTCCTCCAGGCCGAGGTCAGTCATCAGCAGGATTTCGCCCTCGGCCGCCCGGCCGAGGCGCTTGATCTCGTCCTCGAGGACCGGGCCGACATCGCTGTAGCGCGGCACGTGGACCACGCGCTCGACCGTGGCACAGGCCGCCGCCACCGTGGAGGCGCCGTAGCCGTCGAGGTCGTGATGGGTGATCTGGGTCAGGCGCACGCGCAAGTGTCTCAAAGAATGACGGAGACGCCCGTCTACGACGCCGGGCGCCGGGATGCGAGGGGGCGGCAGGTCTTCCGTCCGGCGGCGTTCGATGCAGAATGCGTTCGGGCCGTCACGAGTCGTAAAGACCGGTCGGCCCCGGAGGCCCCGAACGGGCCTGTCACCCGGAGGAACGCCATGGCCGTGGCCGCATCACCGCGCGTGAAGCGCATTCAGACGATCTCTCTCGCGCTGCTGGTGACGGCAGGCGTCGTCAACTACGTCGATCGCGCGACGCTGGCTGTGGCCAACCCGCTGATCCGGGAGGATTTGGGTCTCTCGATCCCCGAGATGGGGCTGCTGCTCTCGGCCTTCCTGTGGGCTTATGCCTTCGCACAGCTTCCGGCCGGTGCCCTGGCGGATCGGATGGGTCCGCGCCTGACCCTGACCCTGGGACTGACCTGCTGGTCGTTCGGTCAGATGCTGGGCGGCGCCGTGACCTCGTTCTGGCAGTTCGTGAGCGCCCGCATCGTTCTGGGCATCGGCGAGGCGCCGCATTTCCCGACTTGCGCCCGGGTCTCCCGCGACTGGTTCAACATCCGCCAGCGCGGCACCGCCACGGGGATCTGGAACTGTGCCTCATCGCTCGGCACCTTTCTGGCTCTGCCGCTGCTGACCTTCCTGATGGTCAGCTACGGCTGGCGGGCCATGTTCGTCATCATGGGGGCGGCGGGTCTGGTGCTCGCCGCGATTGTCTACGCGGTGTTCCGCAACCCCCGCGAGTCGAACCTGACGCCGGCGGAGCGTGCCTTCCTGGAGGAGGGCGACGCACCGAACGCGAGCCGTTCCGTCACCTGGAGCGCGTGGCGGCGGCTCTTCGGTTTCCGCACCAGCTGGGGGATGATCGTCGGCTATTTCGGCTGCATCTATATGACATGGCTCTACACCGCGTGGCTGCCGAGCTATCTGGAGATCGAGCGGCATTTCACCCTGCAGAAGACCGGCCTGATCGGCTCGATCCCCTTCGCGTTCGGGGTTGCGGGCGGCATTCTGGGCGGCCGGGTCGTCGATATGCTGGTGCGCCGTGGTGTCGATCCGATCCGCAGCCGAAAGATCCCGATGGCCGCTTCCCTGGTGGCGACGGCGTTCTTCACGGTGGTGGCAGCCCTGACCCCGAGCGACACCCTCGCGATCGCCTGCATCTCCGCCTCGCTGTTCCTGGTCTACATGAGTTCGTCGGCTGCCTGGGCCATGGCCTCCGTCGCCGCGCCGGCGAGTTGCACCGCGTCGCTGGGGGCGATGCAGAACTTCGGCGGCTATATCGGCGGCGCACTGGCTCCAACCGTCACGGGCTTGATCGTCGGCGGGACCGGCCATTTCTCGATGGCCTTCATAACCGGTGCGGTGATCGCCCTGGTGGCCGCCCTCGGTTATTGGACGCTGATTCAGGAACCGATCGCCGACGAGGGGCCGGTGGGCAGCTTCGCGGGCAGCTTACACCCCGCGGAATAGGTCTCGCTGGCAGGCGTCGAGCAACCGCACGGTCAACGACTGCTGCAACGCGGGGCCTCGTCGCCATCCTGGCCGGCCCCGGCGCGCCTCCTGTCCCTGTATCAGCTGCGAGATCCACGGGATGTCCTCCCCTCCAGGCACGGAGACGGGCAGATCCGCGCAGCTGACGCAGGGCTGTTGCCCTCCGGGGTATCTGATCGCGCTATTGAGCAACGAATGCTTTTTCTGAAAACCTTGAGTTTTTAAAACTCACTTAAGGTCAGGTTTTTGGTCTTTTCGACTGCGCTATCCGTAATGAAATCAGTTAACGCGCCCTGTATGTGCTGGATTTTTGGGCAAAATATGGTACTCGCAAGTTGGATCGCTTGGCTCGGCGATGAGGTATGACCGGAGACGGGTCTTATGCCCGGCCTGTATAATGATCATGTGGCTCGCTTGCGGGACGACTTGGAGTCCAGCTTCCGTGAGGATCTCGAGGACGCGGTCATCGATGCGAGCCGTTGGCCGGACCTGATCGAGCGGGCGAGTCGCTATTCCGGCAGCGAGGGAGCTCTCCTCTTACGGACGGACCGGACGGGCCTCGACGCGCTGTGTACGCAATCCCTGGCCGACGCGGCGCGGCGATACTTCGACGAGGGCTGGCACAAAGAGGATCACCGCCTGCGCGGCCTGCCGACCCTGCGCGCGCGTGGCGTCACTGTGGATCTGGATTTCACCTCGCCGGACGAGATCGCGCGGCTGCCTTATTACCAGGATCTTCTCGCCTCCCGTAATTTGCGGTGGTTCGCGGGCGTCGGCTTCGAGGTGAAGGGCCGGCTCTGGTGCCTCTCGCTGCAGCGGACGGTGGCGCAGGGACCCTATGAGGCGGATGAACAGAAGCGTCTGGCGACCCTGTCGCCGCTTCTGCGGCGGGCGGCCCTGCTCACCACGATGGTCGAGAAGGCGCGGATGGCTGGGCTGACCCAGGCGTTCGACGTGATCGAGCGCGCGGCTCTGATCCTCGATTCCGAGGGCCGGGCAATGTGCTGGAATCAAGCCTTCGCGGCCCTGCTGGGATCGGACTTGAAGATCGCGGGCGGCCGCCTCGTCGCCGAGGATCCGGAGGCGGCGCGTCAGCTTGAGGCCTTGGCACGCCCATCCGGTCGGGCCCCGCTCTCCGCCGTGGTGGTGGCGCGCCGGGACGCGGCGCCCCTCGCGATCCATGTCGTCCCCCTGGTCGGACCGAGCCGGGGCCTGTTCGCGGGTGGACGCACGCTGCTCCTGTGCCGGGTGAACGGGGCGACGCCCGTGCCGGCTGCGGCGCTTCTCCAGGCCGCCTACCGGCTGACGCCCGCGGAGGCTCGCCTTGCCCAGGCCCTGTCGGGGGGCGCGTCGCTCGCCGAGGCGGCCGCCCGGTTCGCCATCACGGCCGCCACGGCGCGGTCGCAACTGAAGGCGATTTTCGCCAAGACCGGCGCGACGCGTCAATCGGATCTCGTCCGGCTCGTTGCCGGACTGGTGCGCTGAGGGCAGCGCCCATCGGAGCCTGCGTATCCGCCCTGCATCGGGGGACGGAACGGCGCGGCCCGCGAAGCCGTTTGAACGGGGACGATAGGAGAAATCTCGATGACCAATCGGATCGCACTGATTTCTGCCCTCACCATCGGCGCCGTCCTTGTGGGCGCGCCGGCCGAGGCGAAGGGCTGTCTCAAGGGGGCTGTACTCGGCGGTGTCGCCGGGCACTTGGCGGGTCACGGCAAGATGGGCGCCGCCGCGGGCTGCGCCGTCGGCCACCACAACGCCAACAAGAAGGCCAAGCAGGGCTGAGGAAGCTTCGCCACCAGTCCGGCGCGACCGCCTCCCTGCGCGCCGGGACCGTGATTTGCACCATTCCGAAGCCGGGTCCCAAACAGGGATCCGGCTTCTTTGCGTCTGGTGCCGGGCTGGCGGCCGTTGAGCGAGCGTCGACGGCGCCGTCGGCGCGCTTCGATCGGATATCGCATGACGGACACGATACGGTTTGCCACCGAGGCCGATCTCCCGGCCATCACCGCAATCTACGGCGACGCCGTCAGCACCAGCACGGTCAGCTTCGAGACGGACCCGCCGAGTCGCGACGAGATGGCCCGGCGCTTCGCGGGCCTGCGCGACGGTGGCTTCCCGTATCTCGTGGCCGTCCGCGACGGGGCGGTCATCGGCTACGCCTATGCCGGACCTTATCACCAGCGCGCCGCCTATCGCTCGACGGTCGAGGATTCGATCTACGTGGCGCGGGCGGCCCGGGGCGGCGGCATCGGCCGCCAGCTTCTCGAAGCCCTCATCACCGAGTGCGAGCGGATCGATTGCCGGACGATGGTCGCGATCATCGCCGAGAGCGGCTCGCCGGCGTCCGCCGCGCTGCATGCCCGGCTCGGCTTCCACCCGGTCGGCACCCTGGCGGCGGTCGGGTACAAGCACGGGCGCTGGCTCGACGTCACCCTGATGCAGCGATCCCTCGGGCCCGCCAACGCGACACCGCCCACGCGCACGTGAGGCGTGCTGAACCGGGGCGCAGCTTCATCCCCCGGTTAACCTGTCATGATGCGGACAACTTCGCGCGGGAGAGGGCGGAGAGGAAGCGCGTGCCGCTCGGGACTTGGCCCGGTGCGCGCGCGATGACAGGCGGGGAGGGGTCTCCCTCTCGCGAGCGGTCCGGTCCCCACCACGGCCCGCGAGTATAGGAGTTCGGGTATGCGGTTTTCATCGATCGGTCGCCGGATGGCGCCGCTCGCGATCCTGGCACTCTCGGCGCTGGCCGGTTCGGCGCAGGCGGCCACGCCGGCCGATCCGAGCGGCACGTATCTCACCGAGGACGGCCGGGCCCGCGTGCGTCTCGAGAAATGCGGCACGGCGGGCGACCGCCTGTGCGGCTACGTGGTCTGGCTGAAGGTCCCGCTCAACGACAAGGGCGAGCCGCGGATCGACTTCAAGAACCCGGATCCGAAGAAGCAGGCGCGTCCCTCCCTGGGCCACCAGCTGATCATGGGTCTGAAGCCGAATGCCGATGCCCATTACGAGGGCAAGATCTACAATTCCGAGGATGGCAAGTCGTACGACGTCACCATCTGGACGGATGCGCCGGGCGAGTTGACCGTCCGCGGCTGCCTGATCGCGTTCCTGTGCAAGTCGCAGACCTGGACCAAGGTGACCGATCTCGCGTCGGGCCAGCTCCCCGGGCCGACCAACGCTCCGAACGGACCGCGCAGCGATCCGGAATTCGCAGGTCCGTCCACCGGCCCGAAGCCGACCGCAAAGGCGGCGCCGAAGCCGGCCGCGAAGCCTGCGGCCGCGGCGCCAACTCAGGAGTGAGCGGCGCTCACGCCGCCAGGGCCGCGTAGGTCAGGACGCGCAGCTCCCGCCGGATCGGCAGCGCCGAGGACGGCACGAGCTGCGTCATGAGCACGACCGACAGATCCTCGGCGGGGTCGATCCAGAACGCCGTGGAGGCGAGGCCGCCCCAGGCGACCTCGCCGGGGCTGCCGAGGATCTGGGCCCGAGCCGGGTCGAGCATCACCGAGAAGCCCAGGCCGAACCCGATCCCCGTATAGGAGGTCTCGGCGAAGCGCGGCGTGCCCAGGGCGGCGAGGTCGCCGGGCAGGTGATTGGCCAGCATCAGCTCGACCGTCTTGCGCCCGAGCAGCCGCGTGCCGTCCACGGTGCCGCGGTTGAGGATCATGCGGCAGAAGCGCTGATAGTCGGCGGCCGTCGAGACCAAGCCGCCGCCGCCTGAGGCGATGGCGGGCGGCTGCGCGAAGGCCGTCTCCACGGAATCGTCGAACAGGCGCAGCCGGCGCTCGCGGTCATACGCGTAGGTGGCGCAGAAGCGCGGCATCAGCGCGGGCCGGACGTGAAAATCGGTGTCGACCATGCCCAGCGGCCCGATCACGCAGTCCCGCAAATAATCCGCGAAGGGCCGGCCGCTGATGGCCGCTACATACTGGCCGAGCACGTCGGTGGCGACGCTGTAGTTCCAGGCGCTGCCGGGCTGCGCCAGGAGCGGCAGCTTGGCCACCCGGGCGGTCATTTCGGCGAGCGTGCCCTCCCGCGCCAGGAAGTCGATCCCGTGCTCGCGGTACTGCGCGTCGACCAGCGTGGCCTCCATGAACCCGTAGGTCAGGCCGGCGGTGTGGGTGAGGAGGTCGCGCACGGTGATCGGCCGGCGCGCCGGTTCGGTCTCGATCTTCGCCCGGTTGCCCCCCACCGCGACCCGCATCTCCGTAAATTCGGGCAGCACCCGCGCGATCGGGTCGTCGAGCTGGAACAGGCCCTGCTCGTAGAGCTGCATCACCGCCACTGAGGTGAGCGGCTTGGTCATCGAGTAGATCCGCGTCACCGTGTCGAGGGTGAAGGGCGTCCCCTTGGCGAGGTCGGCCTGACCGCAGGCGCGCGCGAAGGCGGTATGGCCCCGGCGCGCCACCGTGACCGAGAGGCCGGCAAGTTTCCCATCCGCGACGAGGCGGTCCATCCACGGTTCGATCCGGGCGAGTTGCGCCGGATCGAAGCCGGCAGCCTGCGGATCGGTATCGGTCAGTGCGCCCATGCCGTCTCCAGAACTCGCCCCAAGACCCATTGGCCCGGAACCGTAAGGGGGTGGAGGGAGAAAATCACCAGCCCATCGTGCCCGGGCCGCCCTTGAACGGGCCGACGATGCCCGGCGTGATCCAGCCGCCGTAGAAGGTGCCGGGCTGCGGCGTGACCCGATCCGGCCCGACGAAGCAGGCCTCCATCGGCCCCGCGTAGAAGGCGACGTATGCCGTGATCGCGCGGAAATCCGCTGCCGGATCGGGATAGGTCCAGGCGGCCGCCGGGATGGCCCGGTCGCCGTCCTTGACGTCGAACAGCAAGGCCTGACCCTTCCACTCGCAGATGCCGCCGCGCCGCGGATTGGCCAGGACGCCCGCCGCGATGGCACCGGGCGGCAGGTAGTAGGTTGGCGGATGCGAGGTCTCCAGCACCCGGAAGCCGGCCTCCGTCTCGGCGATCACGGCGCCGCCCAGAACCACGCGCAGACGCTGGCGTACCGGCTCCAGCCGCGGCGGACGAGGATAATCCCAGACGCTTTCCTCTCCCGGTTTGGCCGGATCCGGTGTGGGGCGACTCTGAAGCCATGTCATGGGGATCCCCCGTACGGTGCGCCGAGCGCTCGATATAGGGCGGTGCAGAAGGCTTATCGGCGCCCGCCCCGGTTCCGATTTCCGGGATCATGGGTTAGCCCGGGAACGACATTTGAGACCGGGACCCCCGCGATGGACATCGCCCTCTTCCTCGACTTCGATGGCACGCTTGCCGAGATCGCGCCGCGACCGGACGCGGTGGTGGTCGAACCCGGTCTCGTGGAAATCCTGGAGCGGTTGCGTGGGCGCCTCGGCGGCGCCCTGGCGATCGTCACCGGCCGTCCAGTCTCGGTGATCGACGGCTTCCTCGAGCCGTCACGCCTCGACGCGGCTGGGCTGCACGGCGTCGAGCGGCGGCTCGACGGCGCGCTCAGCGGTGGCAGCGCCGAGGACCATCCGGACCTCCGCCGACAGGTCGCGCGGCTTCAGGCCGAGAGCGCCGCGCTGCCGAACGTCCTGATCGAGGACAAGGGCGCGTCGGTGGCGGTGCACTGGCGGCTCGCCAGCGCCGAGGATGCCGACCGGGCGGAGGCTCTGGTCCAGGCGGCGGCCGAGGCGCTCGGTGCGGGCTATCGGTTGCAACTCGGCAAGGCGGTCGGCGAGATCGTCCCGGCCCAGGCCACCAAGGCCCACGCGATCCGCGCCTTCATGGAGCAGATGCCTTATCGCGGGCGCATCCCGGTCTTCTTCGGGGATGACCGCACGGACGAGATCGCCTTCGCGTCGGTCAATGCGGATGGCGGGATCGCGGTGCGGGTCGGCGACGGTGACACCGTGGCGAAGCGTCGCCTGCCCGATCCGGCCGCGGTTCGCGCCCTGTTGCGAAGCTGGGCCGAAGGGGATGTTATCGATCCGGCGGACCTGCCACCGGCCTGAGTCGAGCATCTTTCCAGGGGGGCGTATGTCCGAAGGCATCGTGGGCGGCGCGCCCCGGGTGATCCTCCGGATCGAGGGGGCGGCGCTGCTTGCCTGTGCGACGGCGGCCTATGCCTGGTTGGGGCAGCCCTGGTGGATCTTCGCCGCCCTGTTGCTCACCCCCGATCTCAGCATGCTGGGCTACGCCGCGGGCCCCGGTCCCGGCGCCATCGCGTACAACGCGGTTCACACGGTGACGCCGCCGCTGATCGGCCTGTGCGTGGCCGCAGCGCTCGGCCAGACCCTGCTCGCAGGGCTGGCCCTGATCTGGCTCGCCCATATCGGGCTTGATCGGATGCTGGGCTATGGCCTCAAATACGGTCGCGGCTTTGGCGATACGCATCTCGGCAGAATCGGCCGGGTGCCATCGGCCGCGAAAACACCGCGATAAGGGGCGCTCGTTCCCGGCGGGGCTTGCCCATCCGGTATCGCGGGGCGATGGAACGTCCCGGTCCAGCTAACAGAGGCACCTCGCCATGTTCGAGTTTCCGGTCCTGGTCGGCGACATCGGCGGCACGAATGCGCGCTTCGGCCTGATCGAGGCGCAGGGCGCGCCGGCGCGGCTCCTCTCTCACGAGGCGACCGCGGATCACCCGGATCCCTCGAGCGCCATCAAGGCATCGCTGGCCAAGGGCGGCGATCTCAAACCGCCGCGCTCGGCCATCCTGGCGATCGCCGGCCGGATCGACGGGCCGGAGATCCAGCTCACGAACGCCCACTGGAAGATCGCCGGCCAACGCATCGCCGAGGATTTCGGCCTGTCCTCCGCGGTGGTGGTGAACGATTACGTGCCGGTGGCGGCGGGCGCCGCGGGCATCGAGCCGCACGACCTCACGCCGGTCGGCCCCTGTCCGCCGGTTCCGGGAGGCGCTCGCGTCGTGCTCGGGCCGGGCACCGGCTTCGGCGCTGCCGCCCTGGTGCCGTACGCCGCCCATCTCGCGATCGTCTCCACCGAGGCCGGACACACCGATTTCGGTCCGGCCAACGCGTTCGAGGAGCAGGTCTGGCACGCGCTGGAGCGGGTCGAGGATCGGATCACCGTGGAGGCGGTTCTGTCCGGGCCCGGGCTCTCGCGGCTGCACGCGGCCGTGGCCCATGTCCGGACCGGAAAGCCGCACGAAAAGATCGATCCTGCGGCCGTGACCGAGGCAGGCCTCAAGGCCTCCGACCCCCATGCTGCCGAGACTTTGGACCTGTTCGGCCGGCTGCTCGGCCGCGTCTGTGGCGATCTTGCGCTCACCTTCCTGGCCACCAGCGGCGTCTATATCGGCGGCGGCATCGCCCCTCGGATCGTCAAGGTGCTGCAGGAGAGCGGGTTTCGCGAGGCCTTCGAGCGGAAGGCGCCCTTCGCCGCGATGATGCGCCAGATCCCGACCAGCGTGATCACCGTTCACGACCCTGCCTTCCAGGGCCTTGCGGCGCTCGCCAATGAGGGACGAAAGTTCGTCTATCATGGGCAGGTTTGGCGGAGGGAGGGGTGATGGTCCGCCCCGCCGGCTTCCCGGGCGGAGCGGACCAGGATGTCATGCTTGGTCGTCGAACGTGGCGCTGCCGGATTGTTCCGCATCCCACGCAGAGACGAACGCGGCCGAGCCGGGCTTACGCCGCCGCCAGCGGCTTCGACACCTCCTCCAGCGACTTGCCCTCCGCGGCCGTGCCCCAGATCCCACCCACCACCGCGGCGACCAGCATCAGCACGGCGCCGAGGCCGTAGCCGAACAGGACCCAATCCCGGGAGCCGGTCTCCACGAGGGTGCCGAACAGGAGCGGGCCCGAGACGCCGCCGATGCCCGTACCGACCGCATAGAACGCCGCGATGGCAAGGGCCCGGATCTCCAGCGGGAAGGTCTCCGAGACGGTGAGGTAGGCCGAGCTCGCCGCCGCCGAGGCGAAGAAGAACACCACCATCCAGGCCCCGGTCTGGCCGACCGGTCCCAGCACGTCGAGGCGGAACAGCAGGCCGACGGCTGCGAGCAGCAGCGCCGAGATCCCGTACGTGAAGGCGATCATCTGCCTCCGGCCGATCGTGTCGAACAGGCGCCCGAGGAGCAGCGGGCCGAGGAACGAGCCCAGCGCGAAAGGCAGCAGATACCAGCCGACGCTGTTGCCGGGAACGTCGTAGAAGCGCTCCAGCACGAGCGCGTAGGTGAAGAACAGCGCGTTGTAGAAGAAGGCCTGCGCGATCATGAGCGCGAGGCCCACCATGGTCGCCTTCCGGCTCGTCACGAACAGCGCCTTGAACACCTCGGAGAGCGGGGTGTGGTCACGGGTGCGGACCTTCATGCGCTTGGTCTCGTCCACCGGCGGTAGGGTGACGCCCTCGTCGGTGAAGCGCTTCTCGATGCCGGTGACGACCCGGTCAGCCTCCGCGGCGTAGCCGTGGGTGGCGAGCCAGCGCGGGCTCTCGGGGATCCAGGTCCGCAGCAGCAGAATCACGAGACCGATGGCGCCGCCGGTGAAGAAGGCGACGCGCCAGCCCCAGGCCGGGTCGATCACCTCGGGCTTCAGCAGCACGATCGACATGAACGAGCCCAGCGCCGCGCCGATCCAGAAGGAGCCGTTGATGACGAGGTTGGTCCAGCCGCGGACCCGGGCCGGGACGAGTTCCTGAATGGTCGAGTTGATCGCCGTGTACTCGCCACCGATCCCCGCCCCGGTGAAGAAGCGGAAGAGGCAGAAGCTCCAGACATTCCACGACAGGCCGGTCGCCGCCGTGGCAACGAGGTAGAGGGCGAGCGTGATGAAGAAGAGCTTCTTGCGCCCGATCCGGTCGGTGAGCCAGCCGAAGCCGAGCGCCCCGGTGACCGCACCCACGAGGTAGCAGGAGGCGGCAAGCCCCACGTCGAACTCGGAGAACGACATCGGCGGCTTGCGCAGGGCGCCGACGAGCGAGCCCGCCAGCGTCACCTCAAGGCCGTCGAGAACCCAGGTGATCCCGAGCGCCACGATCACCAGGACGTGGAAACGCCCCCAGGGCAAGCGGTCGAGGCGGGCCGAAATGTCGGTGTCGATGACGCGGCCGATCTCCGCCCGCTCCGGTGTTCCGGAGGTACCCTCGACCTTGCTCGCCATTCCCGCGCGTCCTCCCCAGCTGGCGTTTACTATGCCTGAACAGCCGGCGTTTACTGCGACTGCGGGCAGGTGTTGGCAACGACCTGGGAAACGATTCGGTTCGATCTGACCTTCACGCCACGCGCGCAGAACTGGGGCGTCCACACGGTGCCCTCTCATGTTCTCGCATTCCGCCCGGTCCCGTCGCCGGCCTTTCCGCCTCGCTGTGCTTGCCACGATGACCCTGGCGGGGCTCGCAATCGTTCCGACGCAGGGCGCCGACGTCCATCCCCTCGAACGGCCCAGGCCGCGGATCCAGCTGCCGGCTGCCGAGCGCTGGCGCCTGCGGCCCGCGGAGCCGGTGATGCCGAGCACGACCGGCAGTATCGGCCGGCGTCCCGAGATGTCGATCCCGGAGAACCGTCGCGCCGTCCGCCTCGTCTATCCCCCGCTGATCGAGGCGCGTTGAGTGCCGACCCCGGGGCTTGGCGATCCCGACCCGCTCAGGCACAGGGCCTGTGTCGTCCGTCGCGGACGAAGTGTCTTTGGCCGGGACGGAGATAGCGGATGGTCGAGGCGGTGGCCCTGATCGGGTGCAAGAGTCCGGCGCAGGAGACGGAGTACCTGCGGATCCTGTCGGCGGCGATGCCCAAGGAGCGGATCGTCCCGTTCCGGGCGCTGGATGATGCGGCCCGCGACACGGCCCGGATCGCCATCGTGGCCAATCCCGACCCGGCGGAGGTTGCGGCGCTGCCTGGCCTCGTCTGGGTGCAGAGCCTGTGGGCCGGCGTCGAAAAGCTCGTCGGCGCCTTCGACCGGCCCGTGCCGATTGTCCGGCTGGTTGATCGGGAGATGGCCCGCACCATGGCCGAGGCGGTGCTGGCCTGGACCTATTACCTCCAGCGCGACATGCCGGCCTATGCCCGGCAGCAGCGCGAGCGTGTCTGGCGGTCGCATCCCTACCGGAAGCCCCACGATGTGACGGTCGGCCTGCTTGGCCTCGGCGCGCTCGGCACCGCGGCGGCGCGACGCCTCGTCGAGGCGGGGTTCCGCGTGACCGGCTGGAGCCGCACCCCGCGCGACGGCGCCGGCATCGACACGGTCCACGGGCCGGAGGGCCTACCCGCCATGCTGGGCCGCAGCGATATCGTCGTCTGCCTCGTCCCCCTGACGCCGCAGACGCGCGGCCTGATGAACGCCGAGCGCCTGTCGGCAATGAAGCCGGGGGCGGCGCTGATCAACTTCGCCCGGGGTCCGATCGTGGTGACGGACGACCTGATCGCCGCCCTGGATTCCGGGCACCTGTCGCACGCCGTGCTCGACGTGTTCGATGCCGAGCCTCTGCCGCCCGCCTCGGCCCTGTGGTCCCATCCGGGCGTGACTGTGCTGCCGCATATTTCGGGCCCGACCGACATGGACTCGGCCGCCGCCACGGTGGCGGCGAATGTGCGGGCCTACCGGAGGACCGGACAGGTGCCGGAGGGTATCGACGCGGGCCGGGGCTACTGACGCGACACCCGGTCCCGCCTGCATCCGTGAACCTGAGCAGTACCTGGCAGTTAATGGCCGGGTTGTTCATCCGCTGGCTCAGGCGGGGCTGGCCCGGAAGGGACCGTCGAACGTCATGGGTTGGCCGCGCCGCATCCTCATCACCGCCGGCGTCGCGACCGTCGCGGTCGGCCTCACCGCGAGCCTGGGGCGCTTCAGCTACGCTCCGATGCCCGACCGGTCGGCCCTGCTGAACCCGGACCGCTATCCGATCCAGACCGTCTTCGACGTCCTCGGCCGCCGGATCTCGCGCGAGGAGGCGGATCAGCTGAAAGGAACGGAGGCTGGCCGGACCCTGCTCGCGCCGGGCGGCGCCGCCGTGGCGATCGACCCTGCCGTCATCGAGCGCGGGCGGCAGGCCTTCTATCAGGAGACGTTCGGCGACGAGGTCTTCCTCACCGACGTCATGGGCATGCTGGATGGCGGCCTCACGCCCTACGAGGTCGCCCTCGCGGTGGCCAAGCTCGGCGGTCAGGGCACCACCAACCTTCAGGTCGCCATGGCCCGCGATATGCGCGTCGGCGACCGCTTGTACCGGAAGGGCGAGCTGATCCCGACCGGCCTCGATGTGCCGAAGGGCGGTGCGTTCATCATCGGGATCAAGACCTTCTATGATCGCGGCCACCTGCGCATGGGCATCACCTGCGCCCTGTGCCACGCGGCGGTCGATCCCGGCACCGGCAAGGTGGTTGAGGGAGCGCCCAACATCGATCTCAATGCCGGGCTGCTGATGGCGCTCGCCAGAAACTCCTCCGCCTACTTCATGCATGCCAGCGTGCCGGAGGCCGATGCCCGTCCGGGTACCGACCCACAGCAGACCGGCTCGACCACGACGGGGGGCCCGGCTCTACCGGATGCGGCCACCGTGGAGGCGGCCACCAAGGTCCAGGTGGCGAGCTGGCCGCCGGGCAGCTTCGATTCCTCGGCCGACCGGGTCACCAACCCGACCTCGATCCCGTCGAGCTTCTCCGCCTACGGCGAGCCCTATAGCTGGAGCGGGCGTGAGGCGATCGGGCCCTTCGCGGGCCTGTCCTCGCTGAACAACAACGTCCACGCGGCCAATTCCGACACGACCCAGCTCGCCGCGGCCGCGCCCTGGCTGTTCGGCATGGATCCGGAGACGTATCTCGGCATCGTGCTGCGCGGGTCGGCCACGGAGGCGTTCCGGTATAAGCCGGGTGGGACGATGGCGCCGTCCGAGGTACTCAAGAGCGTCGACCCGACGCCGAATTCGCCGGGCCTCAACAGCTACGCGGTGCTGCCGACCTATCCGAAGACCAACTACGTCACCGATAACGGCCTGTTCGCCTCGGTGCCGGGCGAGCCCGCCAACCACGCCAACAACGCGATGTCGGCCTTCCAGAACCTGCTCCATCCGCCAGGCGTCGCGCAGGATACGGCCGCGGTGCAGGCCGGGCGCGCCGTGTTCGAGAAGGCCGGCTGCGGCACCTGCCATTCCGGGCCTGCGCTCACCAACCACCGCATCGTTCCGGAGGCCGAAATCGGCACGGAGCCGACCCGCGCCCGGGCCGGTGCCAAGATGGGGCCGCCGAACCTGTCGCCGCCGACGATCTTCGCCAGCGACACGCCGTTTCCGCTGCCGGCGAACCCGGTGATCGTGCCCGTTCCACTCGCGGGCGAGAAGCTCGCGCAGGTTCAGCTCGCCTGGGGCCAGGGTGGCACCGAGGGGGGCTACAAGGTGCCGAACCTCGTCGGCCTCGCCTGGACGGCGCCCTACCTGCACGACGCCGGCGTCGCCGTCGGGTCCGATCTCGAGCACCAGCTCGGCGTTCCGGGCACACTCTATGCAGGCGTAGCGCCGGATCCCGCCAACAGCTTGCGGGCTCTCGTCGACCGGGACCTGCGCGCCAAGGTGGTGGCCGCCAACGCGGCTTCGGATACGGCGCGGATCGCCCGCGTTACCGGGACGGGACACGCCTTCTGGGCGGATGCCGGTTCCGGCGTATCCCCCAACGAGCAGACGGCTCTGATCGCCTACCTCCTCTCGGTCGATCGCCTGACGGAGCCGGCGGCAACGCCCTGATCAGGAAACATCATGACGCAGAACACCGACCCGGTCTGGTTCATCACGGGGTGCTCCACGGGCTTCGGCCGGGAACTCGCGCAACTCGTCATCAAGCGGGGCTGGCGGGTTGTGGTGACGGCCCGCGACCGCGCCAAGGTCGCCGACCTCGCCGAAGGGGCCGGGGATCGCGTTCTCGCGCTGTCCCTGGATGTGACCGAGGCCGGCCTGATCGCTGCCTCAGTCGGCGCCGCCCAGGAAAAATTCGGGCGGATCGACGTACTCGTGAACAATGCGGGCTACGGCTATCAATCTTCGATCGAGGAGGGCGAGGAGGACAAGATCCGCGCCCAGTTCGACGCCAACGTGTTCGGGCTGTTTGCGCTCACCCGCGCGGTGCTGCCGGTGATGCGGGCGCAGACATCCGGCCACATCCTCAACATCACATCGGTGGCGGGCTTCGTGGGCTTCCCGGCCTCCGGCTACTACGCCGCCACCAAGCATGCCGTAGAGGGGTTTTCGGATTCCCTCGCCGCCGAGGTGGGGCCGCTCGGGATCCGCGTGACCTGCATCGAGCCGGGCCCGTTCCGCACCGACTGGGCTGGACGCTCCCTGGTCCAGACGGCGAGCACGATTCCCGACTACGCTGACACCGCCGGCGCGCGGCTCAAGGCCACGTCGGAGAAGAGCGGCACGCAAGCGGGCGATCCGGTGCGGGCCGGCGAGGCGATGATCCGGGTGACCGAGATGGAGGATCCGCCGCGCCACCTCGTGCTCGGCGCCTGGGGCTACGACGCCGTCACGAACCGATTGAAGCAGTCTCTCGCCGAGATCGAGGCTTGGCGGGAGATCAGCCTGGGGGCTGATTACCCGGGGGCGTAGGCATTTTCGGAGTCACGCCGCCGTCTTTGCGAGCGAAGCGAAGCAATCCAGGAGTGCCACATGTGCAAATGTCGCGCTGCCCTGGGTTGCTCCACTCTGTTCGCAGAAACGCGATTTAGATAACGCCTTCGATCAAACCCCGCCGCTTCGCTTCGTCCGCCTCCAGATACCAATTGGCCGGCGCCTTCTCGAGGACTTCATCCAGGGTCACGTCGGAGCCCTGGATGAGGTTCGAAAATCCCTCGTTCTGGATCTCGATCGAGCACAGGATCTCGTTGAGCGTCGCCTTCACGGAGGCGATGCAGGTCGTGAGCGGCCCCTGGACGTGGAGCTGCTTGTCCATCTTGCGCTCGTGGATCATCAGACGCGTGCCGCAGGTCAGGTAGCGGTTCGGCCTCGCGAAGAAGCTCATGAAGGTGGTGCCGGCCGAGTAGATCGCCGCCTTGCCGAGGAAGACGAAGCGCCGGTTCGGGTCCATCGCGCTGGTGAAGCGGATATCCTCGCCCATCATGCGGGCGACCTCGGGATCGCCGCCCAGCGTCGTCAGCTCGATCACCACGATCTCGCGGTCCCCCGCCGCGCCGAGCTGGCGGCGGAAGTCCTTGTACATGTCGTAATCGACCGGCCCCGAGAGCAGGACGGCCGGCGCCCGGAAGGCGGTTGGGCCGAGGGGTGTGGTGTCCAAGGGACCTCCTGATCGCATGATCGGTCCGGAACCGCCCCCCGCGGCCCCGAACCGTTGACCTCAGCGTACCGGGTCCGGTGCACCCTCGCCCTTGCCCACGAAGGGAATGCCCGCGATCGGGCATTCGTCCGTGCCGACGCTCTGCCGGGTAATGGCCCTGACGGCGTCGCGGGTTCCGTCGGGATCCTCGATCCAGCGCCGGTAGAACTCGTAGGGGCATTCCGACATCCCGTGCCGGTTCTCTTTGGAGTTGATCATGCCCGTGTAGCCGCGGTGCAGCAGCTTGAAGAGGTGGTTCTCCGATTGGCCGTGGGCGCGGAAATCCCGGATCAGGAATTTCGACAGAGCCGCGTACTGGATGCCCATCTCCTCCTCGCCGCACTCGCCGAGCGTCCGCCCGTCGAAGCCGATGATCGCCGAGTGGCCGAAATAGGTGTAGACGCCGTCGAACCCGGCGGCATTCGAGACCGCAACGTAGACGTTGTTGGCGAACGCCATCGCCTTCGAGATGACGACCTGCTGCTCCTTGGCCGGATACATGTAGCCCTGGCAGCGGATGATCAGCTCGGCGCCGCGCATGGCGCAGTCGCGCCAGATCTCGGGATAATTGCCGTCGTCGCAGATGATCAGGCTGATCTTCAGCCCCTTCGGCCCGTCCGAGACGTAGGTGCGGTCGCCCGGATACCAGCCCTCAATCGGGGTCCAGGGCATGATCTTACGGTACTTCTGGACGATCTCGCCCTGGTCGTTCATCAGGATCAGGGTGTTGTAGGGCGCCTTGTGCGGGTGCTCCTCGTGGCGCTCGCCGGTGAGCGAGAACACGCCCCAGACCTTGGCCTCCCGGCAGGCGGCGGCGAACACCTCGGTCTCGGCGCCCGGGACCGTCGAGGCGGTCTCGTACATCTCGGCGGCGTCGTACATGATGCCGTGGGTCGAGTATTCGGGGAAGATCACGAGGTCGAGGCCGGGCAGGCCGGTCTTCATCCCGATGATCATCTTGCCGATCGCCTTGGCGTTCTCCAGCACCTCCGCGCGGGTGTGCAGACGCGGCATCTTGTAGTTCACGACGGCGACGCCGACGCTGTCCTGGCTGGACGAGATGTCTCCGTGCATCATGGCGTGATGTCCTCCTGACCGTGATTGTCTCTCGGATGCGCGCGGCTCAGTGGCTGATCATCCAGGGCCGCGCCTTCGGGAAGCTCTTGGCGGCGGCCGGGGCGGCGGCCGTCTTCTTGGGTGAGCAGCAGCCGCAGCCCGCTCCGTGACTGCCCGAGCGCTTGGGCGCGTGGCGGCTGCGCTCGTTGGTGGCGTGGGCGGCCCGCAGCCCCGCATCCATGCCGGCGATGCGCGGCGCGGTGAGGAAGGCCCGCTGGCTCGCGCCCCCGCAATCCGGACAGGCATGCGGATCGCGGAACTCCGCCATGGGCCGCATCACCGTGAAGGGGCCGCAGGCCTCGCAGGCGTAATCGTAGACGGGCATGGGGTGCTTCCAGAAGGGCTGCCGGATCAGATCGCTGCCGGATCAAGCGCGGGTCCCCTTTCCCGCACGGGAGAGGGACAGGGTGAGGGTCGAGAACTGTCCGGAGAGGTCGCATCCCTCACCCCAACCCTCTCCCGCACGGGAGAGGGGGCAGGTTGCGTCCGGTCAAACCGGACGCGCCAAACAATCAACTACAAATCCGGCGAGAGCGGCATCTGAATCGAGCCGTCGAGGAACTTGGTCGGCCCGTCGGCGCCGGGATTGATGTCGAACTCGAAGATCTTGGTCGGTATCCAGAGCGTCGCGCAGGCGTTCGGGATGTCGACGACGCCCGAGATGTGGCCCTGCACCGGCGCGGTGCCGAGGATCGAGTAGGCCTGCGCGCCCGAGTAGCCGAACTTCTTCAGGTACTCGATCGCGTTCAGGCAGGCCTGCCGGTAGGCGATATGGACGTCCAGGTAATGCTGGCCGCCGTGCTCGTCGACCGAGATGCCCTCGAAGATTAGGTGGTCGTCGTATTTCGGCGTGATCGGCGACGGCTTGAAGATCGGGTTCTTGATCCCGTACTTGGCCATGCCGTCCTTGATCAGCTCGACCTTGAGATGCACCCAACCGGCCATCTCGATGGCGCCGCAGAAGGTGATCTCGCCGTCGCCCTGGCTGAAATGCAGGTCGCCCATCGAGAGGCCGGCCCCGGGCACGTAGACCGGGAAGTAGATTTTTGAGCCGCGCGACAGATCCTTGATGTCGCAATTGCCGCCATGCTCGCGCGGCGGAACCGTGCGGGCGCCCGTGGCGGCGGCCGCGTCCTTCGCGTCGCCCTTCAGGCGGCCCATATGGGCGGTCGGGCCGAAGGGCAGGGTGGCGAGCGCCGGCACGCGCTCGGGATTGGTGTCGTAGAGCGCCTTCTCGCGGGTGTTCCAGGTCTCCAGCATCTTCGGATCGGGCAGGCAGCCGATCAGGCCGGGATGGATCAGGCCCGGGAAGCGCACGCCCGGGACGTGGCGGGACTTGGTGAACATCCCCTCGAAATCCCAGATCGACTTCTGGGCCTGCGGGAAATGCTCGTCGAGGAAGCCGCCGCCGTTCTTCTTCGAGAAGAAGCCGTTAAAGCCCCACTGGCTCTCGGGCTTGGCGCCGATATCGAGGAGATCGACCACCAGCAGGTCGCCGGGCTCAGCGCCCTCGACGCCGATCGGACCCGAGAGGAAGTGCACGATCGACAGGTCGATGTCGCGCACGTCGTCGGCGGAATCGTTGTTCTTGATAAAGCCGCCGGTCCAGTCGTAGGTCTCGACGATGAAGTCCGCGCCCGGCTTCACATACGCGACCATCGGGATGTCGGGGTGCCAGCGGTTGTGCACCATGTCGTTGTCATAGGCCGATTGCGTGAGATCGACCTTGATCAGCGTCTCGGGCATTTTTTACGACTCCTCTGGAAGACGGCCAGCCGTTCTCGCGTTTGCGCGTTCCGCGACGCGCTCTCCTCCCCCTTGTGGGGAGGAGCTGGAGGTGGGGGTGGTGCAGGAGGCACCGGACCACTCAATCCTGCGCCACCCCCACCCCTGACCCCTTCCCGCAAGGGGGAGGGGAAAAGCGCCCCTAGACCGACAGGAACCGGGCCACTGCCGCCTCGTCGATCCCGTCGCGCGGGGCCTCGTGGACGATGGCGCCGTTCTCCAGCACGATCACCCGGTCGGCGACGTCGAGGGCGAAGCTCAGGACCTGCTCGGACACCACGATGGAGAGGCCGCGCGCGTCGCGGATCTTCTTCAGAGTCCGGCCCATCTCCCGGATGATCGAGGGCTGGATGCCCTCGGTGGGCTCGTCGAGGAGCAGCACCTTCGGCCGGCTCGCCAGCGCCCGGGCGATGGCGAGCTGCTGCTGCTGCCCGCCCGAGAGGTTGCCGCCGCGCCGTCCCTTCATCTCCAGCAGGACCGGGAACATGTCGTAGAGGTCCTGCGGCACCTTGCGGGTGCCGGTGACCGTCAGGCCGGTCTCGATGTTCTCCTGCACCGTCATGGTGGAGAAGATCATGCGGCCCTGCGGCACGTAGGCGAGGCCCTTGGCGACCCGGGCATGGCTCTTGAGCCCGGCGACATCCGCGCCCTCGACCTGGATCGACCCGGCCTTGACCGGCACGAGGCCCATCAGGGTCTTCATCAGCGTGGTCTTGCCCATGCCGTTGCGGCCCATCACGGCGACGATCTCGCCGGGCGCCACCGAGAAGGTCAGCCCGTGCAGGACCTCGCTCTGGCCGTAGGCGGCGTGCAGGTCCTCGACGGCGAGCGCCGGCGTGGCGCCCGGGATGGTGGCGAGCGGGGGCGCCTGGACGGGGCTTGCGTGCGCGGTCTGAAGAGACGCCATCGTCAATGTCCCAAATAAACTTCGATGACCTTCGGGTCGTTCTTGACCCGCTCCATTGAACCCTCAGACAGCACCTTGCCCTGGTGCAGGACGGTCACCCGGTGGGCGATGTCCTCGACGAACTTCATGTCGTGCTCGATCACCAGCACCGAGCGGCCCTTGATGATCTGGTTGAGGAGCTCGGCGGTCTTGATCCGCTCGCCGACGCTCATCCCGGCCACCGGCTCGTCGAGCATCAGCAGTTCCGGGTCCTGGATCAGCAGCATGCCGATCTCCAGCCACTGCTTCTGGCCGTGGCTCA